>JACCDW011463094.1_pt1 | contig 19604 bp, 14 predicted proteins | sample 7449781 | NCBI WGS metagenome assembly JACCDW01 (sample SAMN15323449, study PRJNA562643) | freshwater metagenome | isolation source: river surface water | place: USA:Blue River Watershed | collected 2017-08-18
AATAAATGCTTCATCTCCAGATCCACCACCAGGATTTGTTTGCCAATAAATCCCTTTATCAGCATCAGAACCTACAGAAGGTCTAAAGAATCCATTAACTGTGGCAATACCAGTAACAAGAAGATTTCCAGTTTGTAAATCTTGTGTAGTAATTTTAGATGATCCATCAAAAGTATTTGCATAAACTACATTCCAACGACTGGTTGGACTGCCTATATTTCTACTTCCTGAAGGAATAATATCACTATTTACTACAGCATTAATTGTAAGGGTATCTAAGTTTGCATCACCTAGAGTTACATTTCCATCAAATCTAGAATTTCCAATAAAAGAAGAAATGCCGGAAACATAAATCTTACCAACTGACAGTAAATCAGTTGATGGATTATAGGATATTTCTGCATCAGTATAAAGAAACTCATTTAATCTAGATGGATTATTAGCATCTACAAAAGTTAAGTAATAAGAAGAAGATCCCGTAGTTGTACCTGTAGAGACTTGTGTTGCAGTGTCTGCATTTCCTACAAATCTTCCATTAAAAGTCTGAGCATAAACATTTTTCCATCTCAATGCATCACTGACTCCTAAATCATATGTGTCTGTAACATCTATTCTTATACTACTTGCTACTGATGCATTAACAAATACTTTATCACTAGAAGAGTCACCTAAAGTTACATTTGAATTAAATATTGCTGCACCATCAACTGTTGCAGTTCCATTAAATTTAGAATTGCCATTGAATGTAGAAATTCCAGAAACATAGATCTTACCAACTGATAGCAAATCAGTCGATGGATTAAATGTAATTTCATTATCCGTATAGAGAAATTCATTATCTCTGGATAAATTATTAGAATCTACAAAAGTAAGATAGTAAGATGAAATACCTACAGTGTTACCTGTAGAAACTTGTGTTGCAGTATCGGCATTTCCTACAAATCGACCATTAAATCTAACAGCATAAATGTCATTCCATGTTATTGTTGGACTGCCTAAATTGTAAGTTGCATTAGATGATGGTAAAATATTTGAATTAACTCTAGAAGTAAACGTAACTGTATCTAATATTGAATCGCCAAAAGTTACATTGCTACCATAAAATGAGGAAATTCCAGATACTAATAAATTATTATCAAATGTTGCATTTCCATTAAAAGTAGAAACACCAGTCACTACTATTCTATCATCAATTGTAGTGAGTCCATTAGCAGAATCAATTACTAAGTTGCCAGTAGTAGTATCAATTTCATTATCATTACTAATGCCTATTTGTATATTATCAATATACGCACCAGCATTAGAATCAATGATACCGTTAAATGTACTGATTCCTGAAACAAATAACTGCGATATTCTAGTAGCATCTAATGTACTAATTCCAGTTGCAGTGAAATCTTTTGTTCTCAAAGAATCTGTAAAATTCCCAATTCTTCCAGAAAGATTATCATAATATAGATTTTGTTTTACATATAAATTTGTACCAACATATAAATCTCCACCAGTTGTAGTAATTCCTCCAGAAGTTGCTAATCTTGTTTCTCCACCAACGTATAAATTCTTTTCAATTCCAACCCCACCATCAGTTACAATGGATCCAGTATCTTTACTAGTTGACTCTGTAGCATCATTAACATACAGAGCATCATTAATCTGGGTTATACCTGCAAGTGAATCTAAAATTAGATTACCAGAAAGAGTACTAATAGTATTAGTATCAAATTTAATATTATCAAATGTGCCTACACCAGTTACACGTAAATTATTAATATTAACCTGACTATCAAAAGTTGAAATACCAGATACTGAAAAATTTCTTGTGACTGCTAAATCTCTTGACGTTGTAAGTCCAATCACTCTTAATGTTGCAATCGTAGCAACACCAGTTACATTTAAATCTGTAACATCAACTGCACCAACGAATTTTTGTGCGGTTACAATTCCAGAAAAATTTGCATTAGATCCAATTAAAGTAGAGAGTGTAGTTACACCCGTAACTAGAAGATTTGTAGATGTTGAATTTCCTACTACTTGAAGATTTGTTGATGTTATAATACCAGATACTCTGAGGTTATCAATTAAAACTCCACCTCTAAAACTTGATATCCCTAAAACATCTAATAATACACTTGGTCTAGTGCTTCCAATACCAATCCTACTATTAACCTCATCGTAAACAAAATTACGAGCACCATCAACTAAAGATGCTGAATTATGAAATTGAATATTTTGATATGTTCCACCAGCTCCCGATGTTACTTGATTTGAATTAATCCAAATTACACCACCTAAATTATTCTTTATTAAAAGTTGTCCATTAATTCCTGGACTGTTTGTATAATCATATATTGTTCCTCTTAGTCTTAAGTCACCATTTAAATCTAATTTTTGAGTTGGAGTTGAAGTTCCTATTCCAACCGATCCTATTCCTGATGTTACGGTAAAATAAGTTCCCCCTAATCCAACATTAAGAGAATTTCCTGCGGTTAATAGTCCTACAGTATTATTAAATTTGAATATAGGTGAAGTACTAAACTCATTCGATGAATTAAATAATACCTCACTATTGTTCCCTGGAGAAAATACTTTAATAATAACATTATTAGTAGTTACTCCTATGGCAGAAACAGCTGCTCCGACAAAATTAAGTTGGGTTACACTACTTAAACCACCAACAAGATTATTTTCGTCAAAAACACTAATAGATCCAGGTATAATTCCACCTTGATTAGGAATCCAAAATCTCTCTCCAGGATATCCCTGAACAGAGACAATCATGTATTGCTGCCCAAATACAACTGGTTTTGCACCAACTGAAGATGGTCCAACTAAAGGATCTCCCAAATTTGGTTCAGCAGCTCCAGGAGCAAGATAGCGATATCTATCTGATCTTATTCCAGATAATGAAATATTTTTAGATCTTCCGCTTAAATACTTTGGCATCTTTATGAATTACTATTTTCTAGAATACTACACACAAATTCCATATGTAATGGGGCAACCAAACCACCACTAACATATGTATGGGCAATTCCTGCAACGACTCCAGAGTTTGTGACAAATGTGTATGAAGTACCAACAGTTCCTTGAATGCTAGTTATTGTAAATGACTGTTGAGGAGATGGAAAGATTGATGTAGTTAATCCAAATGATCCAGTACATGTAAAGGCAAGACCACTCATTGTAACTTCATCATTTACATTAAAATTATGTGGTGTTAATGTCGTAACAGTTGTAATTCCAGTATTATTATCATAAAGACAATTAGTTACTGTCACAATTCCTGATTGTGTTCCCTCTATTACAATAGAATCTGTAATTACTGCACTTCTTTCTAAAACTAATCTGCCATCAATAATAACCAATGCATCATTAGGTGGAACTTCTGCATCCTTAATTATTCTAATATTTCTCGTATTTCCAGAAGTTCTTGCTGATGTGCTTTTTCTTCGATGCGTTAATGTAACCGTTGGATATGTGTTTACTCCAACGTTTGTAACTTGTGCATACAAAACAATTGCAGATACACCTGTAGGTGTAGTATAAATTACTTGTTCTCCCGGAGCAACTGGAACTGCAATTGTTAAAAATTTATTAAGTGGTGCTATTGCCATAATTTATCGTAATGCAAGAATTAATGGTGTTACTTCTGCTTGTATTGCTTTACTGAAGTCTCTTCCTCTAATTGTTCCAGTCGGATTATTGATTTGAAATCCTTCTCCAATATCAAAATTTCCTTTTTGATCTGTGCTTGTGAATGGAATTTGAGCTCCATCTAAAGCAACAATTTCATTTTCTTTAATTGGAACTGCGCCTTTAAATGGCGTTGATGTATTTATATCGGTTCCCGTACCGATATATTCAAAAGAATGAGAACTTGTAAGAATACGACTAATTCGTTTTAATGAAACTTCTTCTCCACCAAACAATTCATAAGGAATGAATTCATTAAATGTTATTGTTGTAATTCCAGTAACTGGAGTTGGGTTAGTAGCAGAATCTACCGCATAATAAATTGGTTGAGTTATTACCTCAGCAGTTGCTCCACCACTACCATCAATAAAAACTTGCAAATTCTGAGTCGGTAAATAATTTCTACCACTGTTTATAACATCAATTGAAGTGATCGCACCAGTAACTGGATCAATTGTTGGACTTACTTCTGCAATAATACCTTGAGGACCTTTTGGTTGTTGTGATAGATCAGAACTATCTCTAATAATTACGGTTGGTGGTGACGAAGCACTATAACCGGATCCGCCATTTGTGACTCTGATAGAATCAATACGAAGCATTGGTTCTTCCAGTATTGTAGTTGAAAGTCCAGTGATTACTGCATCTGGATATTTTGATAAATCAATTTGGAAAAATAATGCTTGACCATCATAAGGTCTTCTTACGGTGCTTAATCCAGGATTATCTGGATTATCTTTCATATTTAAAAAAGTAACTTTGTCGGAACCAGCATCAACACCACCTTGAATTCTTGATGGTGGATAAGTTCCTACAGTAGCAGTAAATTCTGTTCTTCCAAGTCCAACTGCATATAATCCATAAGTACCAAAAGATGAGTTAGAATTTGTAAGATCACAAGAACCACCACTATCACAATAAATTGCCTTCTCACAGTTAATTGTAAAAATAGAAACTAACTGTGCATATCCATTGTTAGTAATAGAAACACCAATTCCCGCTTCATTATATTGAGTAAATGAATCACACACCATACATTTAAGATCTGCTCCAATCGTTGAAGCAGTTGCATGATCTCCATTAATTTTCATACCAATACTTTGTTTCATAAAGTTGGTACAGTTTCTCACATATGGACTTCTCCATCTTCCACTTGAACCTTCAGTTGCAGGTCCGGGTGCTAAATATCCACTCACTGCCACAAAAGATTTTCCCGCAACAATATCAGTGGTAGTTGGTGGAAATGCTACAGCACCTATACCAGTATACCCAATTGAGGTATTTGTTCCAGAAAAATTCATATTTTCAATAAGACATCCTCTTCTAACATGAAAGACATCTTTGTTTACATTTAATGGAACAATCGTAACAAGTCTTAAGTCTTGTCCAGAAACTGAAACATCTGTACGAAGTCCTATAGGATTATTTTCATAATAAACACCAGAACGAACAAAAATTGTGTCACCTTCTTCTGCTACAGAAGCTGCAGCACCGATCGTTCTTTTTGCATCTCCTTCTAATAATCCAGTATTTCTATCATTTCCATCTATTGTAACCCAAATTGCTCTTTTTGTTTGAACACCTGGAGGTCTCCATGATACGCCTGTTCCAACAGATGCTAAACGGTAGTCAGTTTTTCCTATTGCAGTGCTATTGTTTATATCAATTAAAGATGAATTAAGTTCTATTGTGTTCTGAAATACTGCAGCACCATCTACATTCAATGTAGAATTGAGATCTGTAGCACCATCAACGGTTAAAATATTATGAAGAGCAGTTGCACCATCGACATCTAAAGTATCATTAAGAGTAGTAGCACCATCTACATCTAATGTACTGTTTAGAGTAGTAGCACCATCTACATCTAATGTACTGTTTAGAGTAGTAGCACCATCGACATCTAATGTATTGTTTAGAGTAGTAGCACCATCGACATCTAATGTATTGTTTAAAGTAGTAGCACCATCTACATCTAATATACTGTTTAGAGTAGTAGCACCATCTACATCTAAAGTATCATTAAGAGTAGTAGCACCATCGACATCTAATGTATTGTTTAGAGTAGTAGCACCATCTACATCTAAAGTATCATCAAATTCAACTCTTTGTGTAGCATGAAGATCTCCAGTAATATCTAATTTATACGCTGGATTTGCTATTCCAAGACCAGTCAATCCACTAGGAGTAACGACTAAATCTATTCCAGTTATACCTACTTGAAATCTATTTGGTAAATTTGCAGTGCCTATACCAGCATGAGTTAATCTATAAATGCCTGCAGTAGAACCTATTCCAGTATGACCCCATAGATCTTGAGTTCTAATATCAGCAATCCAATTAGGATTACTAGCATTAACAACTGGTACTAAAGTATCTGTACCAATACCAAGACTGTTTGTTTGTACAAAATTTAATGCAGCAAATGCTTGAGCCAAATCATTAGTGGGGACAAATACACCTTGATCTTGTACGTAAAATCTTGTCATCCTACTGCTTTTATAATGAAATATTTATACTAGGCTGGATAGAGAGGAACACCTTCATCAAGAACAAATATACCATCAGTACCAATTCCTGGAACTCCAGAAACGCTTTCTGCTACAAGAGGTATCCATCTAAGTCCACGATCATCTCTCACCATGTAATAACCATTTTTTCCGGGAACATTTGCAGAATCGTAGATAGTTTCATCTATCTTTACACTCCCAGCAACGTCTAATTTTTGTTGCGGAGTTGTGCTACCTATTCCAACTTTTCCAGTTGAAGCGTCTGCTGTTAAAGTTGTTGCTCCACAACCAACATCTAATTTATCTCTTATTGTTGCAATTCCAGCACTTATTCCTTTATCTAAATAAACGTTATCTGAAAAATAAGAATAACCATCAAAAATAGCAGTTTGTAAAACATTTAGATTTTTTGTAGTTATAGATTTATTTCTAAAATTAGAAACATTTGAAAGCAATTCTCCATGAATTCTTACATCTTTATAAAAAACTACATCTTCGTTAAAATGTGATTCTAAACCATAAAAAGAACTATCTTTCGACGGTTCTTTATATGGAACTGTATTTTCTTCTAGTTGTTGATCTGTAGACGTAGTACTTCCAATACTTGGTCTAGTTTGCCTACAATTTTCCGCCATATATTATAATACTGAATTTAAAACTGCTTTAGATACACCACTAATAAATCCACCAAGAAAATCTCCACCAACATAAGTACCAGCAAAAACGCTTTTCAAAAATCCTTTTCCTAATTCGTCAATTAAATTTCCAGTTTGAGCAGACATATCAAGTTTATTTCCCTGCAATAATGTTCTGCCCGACCCACTTTTAATATCAACATTTCTACCTGCTTTAAGATGAATGTCTTGATCTGCCTCAAGCATAATAGAAGTCGCTCTGATGCGAACCATTCCATTTGCACTAATTGAAACATTACCATTATTGCCTATGATAACTATATCTTCTCTACCCTCTTCATTTTTTGTCCCGCCAGAAATCTGAATAGTGTGATCATTATAAATTGAAAATAATCCAGAACTGCTCAAAGAAATTGATGATTGATTGTCTCCATTATCTGTTACACCATAAATTTTATAGACATCCATACCTGATAAACCCATTTGTGGGTTTGCAGTGTCAATCCTAAAATTTGGATTAAAACTGATTATCTGTCTTTTAAATATATTTTTATTTCTTGCTGCCATTTTACTTAGGACATTGTACTACAGTTTGTATTTCGCCAGTAAATATTGGTGTTCCTAATAATGGTCTGAGAATTGCTCCACTACCAGCATTAGATCCAGAACGTCCAGAAGATCTAGTATCAACAGTCAGAACGGGTAAAGTCTGAATAACATTATTTAGAGGTTTAACTTGATAGATACTTCCATCAATTATTTGGGTATCATATTCATTGCCAGCATCATCAATAACAATATCTCCAGTAACATAACCAGATCCACCATCTTCTACTAGAACATCAAATACAGAATATTCCGAAATATTCCCCACTGAATAATTTTCACCTTCAGATACGATGTATATGGATTCAAGTTCACCATTTTCATTAATTAAAGATCTTGCAACTGCACCATATCCTTGTTCATTATCATCAATAATTTCAACAAATGGTGGGAAAGTATAACCAGATCCTGGATTTGTAATTTGGACACCAATGACACTTCCAGTAATATTACCTTCTGGACCAGTTACAATATTTCCAAAAATAGGAACTGCAGTTGCACCGGATCCTGTGCCACCAAAAATATTAATAGTTGGTGGATTTGCAAATTGTAAAGCACCAGAAAAACATTCAATCACTGAATTTGGATCAACACCAGAATTTTGAATATCTACAAGATTTTTTATATTATTATACGGATTTGCATTTCCATATTTTGGTCCACCTCCAACAACCCATTCATTTACCAATCCTTGATAGTTGCTGAAATTTTGATTACAATCAAATGCTGCACCAGAAACTCCCAATCCATCAACAACAGATCTCATTGTTTTTCCAACACTGAAATCAGAAAAGAATTGAAGTAATTTTGCAACACCAGCAAGTGGTGAAGACATCAATGTTTCAAGATTATCAATTATTGAATTTAAAAGTGAACCCACTAATTGATCCTCTATACAACTTATAAATCTATCTATATTTTCAACTGCAGATGTAATAATATTTGTAATAATATTCGTAAGTTCATCAATAACTTTTCCAGCAATACAAGAAAATGAATCTTCAAGTGCTTTTACTGGACCAACCATTGCTTTTTGTGCAGCAACTCCAGCTGCATGTGCAATTACAGGATTTCCAGTAGCAGCAAGAACTGTAGCAAAAACAAGTTTATATAATAACTTCAATCCTTGATTTAATAAGGTTTTAAGTAATTTAATTAATGAGTTCATGAAAAGTCCAACAAACTCATTACAAAGTAAAACAATTTTATCAACTGCTTTTTTTATTTCATTTCTAATTCTTTGAATATTTCCTTGAAATCTTTTTATCTTTTTAATTAAATTGGTAACAATAGACTTTATTTTAGAAGTCTTAGTATTTTGTGCTGTATTTGCAAGAGGAATAATATCACCGATCGCAGAGTTTGCTGATATTACTTGATACCCAAAGACTGGAGATAATTGATTTGCTTGTTCTACAGAAACATCTTGAGGTGTTGGTAGAGAACTCTGTGTTACTTCATTAGTTTCATTTGGATTTGTCCCTCCATTTCTTGAAACCAAACTGGAAAATCCAGTAAATGGCATAAATGGAGACTCATATGTAGTAGAAGGAACTGAACTTGTTCTCCCAAATGTTGCTAGAATTACAGGTATTTGAGCATTATCACCATCCAAGAAAAATCCAAGAACAACATCACCTGGTTGCAATTGAACGCCTGTTGCTACATTAGCAGCTCCACTTCCAGAAGTTGTTGGAATTAAAACTTGTGCCCATGGCAGATCTTCATTAGGAAGATCTGCTTCACTATAAGGATGATATCCAAGAATTCTTACTTTAAAACGATTACCCCATCCACCGCCAGTGAGTTGTTCACCCATAGATTCAATTGGTGGAATCTGTCCAATCCACCAACGAAATCCATCTCTACCAATAAAGTTGCTTTGAAGTAATGATTGATCTAACATCGGTTATTTTTTTGCATCTTTACTAATACCGAAAGTATCTCTTATAAGTTTCATAGAAGTGTAAGAATTTTCAGTATCAAAGTGATGACATATTTCCTTAATCATATATAGTCCACTTGTCTCAGAATCAAATTCTTTTGCATCAGATTGTGTAATTTTTGGAAAGTTACATTCAATGACATCACCAGCTCTTAAATTCGTATTTGATGGGACAACCATATTTACTGTTTGAGTAAACATAGTATTATATCTCATTAAACTTTGAGATTGATATTGACCTTGATCCGAATTGATTTCCTTTGATGCCCCTCTTTCCAAAGTTCCAACATCATAAATTGCAGTAATCATACGAGTTGGAACATCACCTAAAGTTTTATCAGATCCTTCTGCAATAGGGGGAAGTTTTAATTTACTACCAAGAGTTTTTGCTTTTCCAGAGTAATCTTTTGAACTAAAAAGACCTTTTTCTGGACTTGAAAAAGAAAAATCTAAAGGATTAAAAAACATTCTTTGAGTTGCATAAGTTCCCAATCTAAGTTTTTCAATCAAATTCTGATTCTTATCAGTATAGTAATTTAAAATTTTAAAATCATTATTAATTTTTTTATCACTTTCATCATAAGATTCAGATGATTCTGTGTAAGTATAAATTGCTTTGGGAGTTTGGACAATTAGTTCATCAAGAGATCTGAATTGAAATCCATCCTGTGTTTGATAAAATAAAAATCCAGCTGTAGGGTTTCCAGAACTTTCTGGAACTGCTTTTGATGCTAACCAAATTAAAACAGTAAATGGTTTTCTTAAATTTCCAATGAATCCATACTTGTTTGAAGAAGAATCAATTTTTCCTATTTTATTTGTTTTTAAATAGTCTTTTAAGATTTTTTGTACAGAATCACTAATTCTTAATGAAGTTGGAAATTTTTTCGAAACTCTTGTTGTTTCGTTAGTTATTGCTTCTCTTGAAGTTAAATGTAATGTAAACGTTTCTCTGTTTGTTTCTGAAATAACATCAGTAATACTTGAAACATAAAAGTAATCATCAGGTTTTTTAGAAAAATTTAAACCAGGATTAGTTGCAGAGTTTCCAGCGATTTTGAGTGAAAGTCTTTCACCACCTCTTAAAGGGAGACCATTATAGATTGATTGCTTATTCCCATCTGGATTATCTTTAGGTGCAATAACATTACCATTGTCAACGACTTTAACTTTTGCAGTAATTGTTGGTGAAAAGATATCTTCATAGTATTCAAAAAGAATTACACCAGTTGATAGATCTACAGTTCTAGATCTATCATTAGATTCTAATATTAACTCTTCATATATTGACTTTTTAGTTGACATTATAGATACGCTAGATCGATTAAAAGTTTGTTTTTAATAAAATTATTTAACAGTTTAAATTGACTAACTGTAGGTGTATATGATGGTTGTTCTACTGGATATGATGCCTGAGGTTGTTGTGGTTTTGTATCATCTATAATTACAATTTGAGATCCTTTTCTTTGAGGCGTCATCGCAGCAGGTTGTGCCACTTTTGTTGGGGGTGCTGAAATTTGTGCTTGAGTTTTTGAATATTCAAATGTTGTATTAAATGGTGCATATTTACTATACTTATTAAGAGCATCAAATCTTCCTGTTATTTGACTCTTATCCCATCCAGTTCCTGTTTCCCAATGGAGATGGGGTCCAGTAGTTCTTCCAGACATACCCACCTTTCCAATTACTTCTCCTTTTTTAACTGAACCTCCTTTTTTATATCCAGATTGCATGTGAGCATATAAATGATAAATTCCAAGATTATCTTTCATCACCAAAAAGTTTCCCCAACCTTTTTCATAATCCGAGTCAACAATTTGACCATCAGAAATTGCTCTTAAAGGTGTTCCAGAAGGAACTTGCAAATCGACCCCACCATGATTTCTACCAGCACCAAGTCTATCACCTACTAATGGTTTTATATTTCCTACAGGAACTTGTACCATAGGTGACTGTGCTGCAGTGGAAGTAATTACAACATTATCAGAAATACCAAATTCTTTCTTTTTTTGTTGAATTCTTCCACCCATTTCAGCAATAGTTATTTTTCCATCTTGGTTTGCATCAAGAGGTGCATTTGAAGCATATTCTCTAGAAGGTGAACTATAAAGAACTTTATTAGGGTCACTAGATGCATATGCTGGAGCAAAAACAGTTGCATATAATTGTCCTGCACCTGCTCCTTTTTTCAATTTTCTTGTTTCAAAAAATTTATCAACATATTTCATTTGCTCTGCCCTACTCATTTTCATCAGAGCAGATTGTGTTGTTCCTACCGATCTTGCTTCATTTACCCCAAATTGAATTAAACCAACATGCCCACCAACTTGTCCTGCAGAAGGATTAAATCCACTTTCAGAAGCAATTAATCCCAATAAATCTCCCTCTTTAATATTGTATTTTTGGGATACTCTTTTAATTTCCCCCAAAAATGCAGTATCAGTTCCAACTCTTTGCTTTGCAACTCCAGATAATCCTGCAGTTGCATATCCACCTTCAGTGGGAAACATTGTTTCAGTTCTATCTTCGCTAAGTCCAGGTGCTTCTTCACCAGTTTCTATTGATTTATTTAATGGTGTTGTAAAGAGTTCAAATGTTTTAGTAATGTCATCTCCTAAACTCTGTACTGCAAGATTTAATTCATCAAATGACTGTGCAACACTTCCATCGCTAAATTCATCAAAATTTAAAGTAATAATAGCATTAAAAGAATTTTTTAAAAGAGATCCAAAAGAAGTTATGATCATTTTCATATCATCAACCATATTATACATTGATTTGCCAAATGTTTGAATTCTTGAAATAAATTCTTTACCCATAAAAATCCAGGTTGGTAAATTTTCAACAATCCAACCAGCAAATGTAAATCCCAAAAATCCTAATAATCTGCCCAAAGGTCCTTTATCACTTCTACCTGCAAAAGCAAGACCTCTTGATGGAGATGATGAAATTTTTGATGATTCTAATTGATCTTCAAGTTGTTGCCTCTTTGATGCCTCTTCTCTTCGGATATTAATAATTCTAGAATTTTCAAATAATTCTCTTTTAACCCTAGTATTTGTTGAAATAATTCTAGAAATATTATTAACAGAGTCATTAACTGAAGAAACACTTTTCTTTGTATCATTTAATGACTTGGAAATACTATTAATATTAATTGATGATTTTCTTAATGAATCTGCTATTGTTGCCATTTTATGTCACCACATTATAAGTTAACTGTGAATAAAGAACATAAAAATTATCAGGATTTGAAGAATTAATTAAAGGAACATCAGATAATGCTCCATTTGTAACTGGAACATTTTGTTGCTGATTTGCATTATCTGAGGTTTTGATCATCGTTAGTGATGGTTTTGGTTCTGGAAGTTGTCCAACTTTTACAGTTTCTTTTGGTGGTGCAGTAACTTGTGCTGGCATGGACATTTGTGCAGAAACTGCACTTTCCTTCATAGATTGAGGAGTTGTTTGAGTTTTCCCCGTCATCGAGGAAAAATCTTTCAATTTCATTTCACTCCAATTATATCCCTTTAATCTTGCCCATTCTTTTGCTTGTCTGCGTTCCTCATCACTCATTTTTTCCCAAGCACTTTCAATTCTACCTCTAGCAAGAGGGTTATTTCTATACTGCCATGCTTGTTCAAATTGAGAAACTCTTTCTGGACTTGGTGCAGGAGTTGTTGCTTCTGTTTTCTCCTCACCCATCATAGGTGTTTTCGGTTGCACCATAGGTTGTGGTGGTGCAGAAGAAGTTGAAGATGGTATTAATTTTGGTAGAGTAGTAGAAGTATCTGTCTTACTTTCTTTTTTAAATACCTGTGCAATTTCATCAACTTTTTTGTTTAAACTTTCATCATCAAATATATTTTTACCAAATGCTTCAGCAATTTCATCAGCAGTAAAAACAATACCGGCAGTTTTTCCAATTGCCCCTAGAGGTCCCGGTGCTCTAGCAGCAAAACTAAGAGAAGATAATGTAGCATCAATAAACTCTTTATTCTTAATATTCATCAATGTGCTTAAAAATGTAACAAATTTACTAACTCCTCCGAGCATTCCTCCTGGTTTTGGTCCTGTAGGTGCAGGTGGTTTCCCACCAGATCCCATTCCAGGCAATCTAAGTAAACCTGCTGCAAGTGCAAGTGGTTTTGCAATTAGTAATTTTGTTAGACCAGATGCAACCTTAGCAATTGTATTTTTAACTAAAGAAAATCCTGCTTTGATCGCTAATAGTCCACCACCAACAATAGCAAGATTCTTAATGATATTGTATTTAATATCATTAAATAATTTTGTATTTCCTTCTTCAGATGCTTTTATTGCTTGAACAACTTGATTAGTTAACCAACCACCAAATAAAATTCCAAGTGCTGTTCCTATTTTTCCAAAAATATCGTTAACTTGAGGAACTAATCTTTGAACAGGTGCTACAAGAGCATTTTGTATTTTTTGCTCTATTTCATTTTCTTTTCCAATTCTAACTTGCTGCTCCACAAGTCTTCTTTGTCTTTCCTGATCTGCCCTAAGTCTAGATTGCTCTTCAATTCCATCTTGCTGAAGAAGTAGTGCTATATTTGCAAGTCCTGCACCAAGTTTACCAATATCAACTCGTAGTGCCTGAATATTTGAATTAAACCCAATTAATACGTTTTCTTGTTCACGAATAACGTTTGTATTTTGTAAGTCTAATTCTCTTCTTCTACCTTCAACTGCTAATAATTCATTTCTAAAAACTGATGCATCAAATGTAGTCTTTTTTAAAAGACTATTTCTGACTTCCTGAGACAATATAGACCCTGTAATTGGATCAATGCCAGATCTTCCAACTTTTTCTGGATCTATCTCAGCCATTTGTACCGTACTTTAGGTTTTCTTCTTCAATATATTGTTTAAGGAGAGCAATATAAATTTCTCTCTCCCATGGTATCATATTTTCTATCTCTGTCAATGAATATTTATGATGCTGTATTAGAGAAAAATTCGTTTTATAGTATGACTCAAGATTTTCATGAGCCATGCCTAGGCGAAAAAACTTGATAGTCCCTCCAGCAGCACTTCACTTTCCACTTCTGTATTTGGATTTTTAACTTTAATAGTATGAGAAAGTTTGGGCATGGTTTCAAAAAACTTTTCAATCTGCTTAAATTGAGTTGAAGTTAATTGCTCAATAAACTCAGAAAGTTCTTTTTTTGTACAATCTGCTGCAGACCAAGATTCTTCCTCACTATAAACTTGTTCAATACAAGAAATAATTAAATCAAAAGTTTCGTCAACACTTACATTGAAATCTGCACCAAAGTTTGTCTTTACAAACTCTTTCATTGATGGATATTTCATTCTCAATGTCAAATTATTATCTAGTTTAATATCCCTAGAGTGATTTGTATCAACATTGACTTTTATATCGTCTAAGTTAATACTTATAGGAACTTGAGTCTTTTCATCGTCAGGACATGTAATTAAAACATCAACTGTTTCTCCAACAGATTTTCCACGAATATTTAAAAATAGATACTCAATATCAAAGGTTGCAAGTTGCTCAACTTTAACTCCTTTTGATAAAATGCAATTTGAAATTACTGTTTTAACCGCCTCAGCAATTTGCTTAGAATCTTCACTTTCCATAGCAATGATTAATATCTTTTCTTCCTTAACAAGAAATGGACGATATTTAATTTCTTTTTTGATTGAAGGAATTTCTAATGTATACGAAGGCGTTGCAATTTTCGGTAATGGCATAATAATCCATAAGATAAGATAAAATTATTTATCGCCGTATAAGTTCTCATACAAAGATAAATCAGATCTTAAAAATTCAACTCCATTTGAAGGTATTGAACCAGGAGATCTAGGTGTTCTTAAAACTGGAGTTGGATTTTTTTCGTTTCCTGGAGGAGATGGTGGTGCCTGAATTGGATCTTTATTATTGTCTTCGATCCTTGAAACGTTAATACTATAGGATTTTCCAATTACATACCGATCTATTTTAAATGATGCCTGCATTTTCATAACATCTGATTGAGAATATGAAACAGGTATCGATGCGATACTATATGGATATAAACCTATAAAAGTATATTCAATTTCTCTTTGATAGTCACGATCAAATTTTATAATACTAGTTCTATTTGATTTGTAATATTCAGGATACTGCATTCTCATGAAATATCCTTGATCAACATTACTGTTAATTGGTGCATTATTTCCATCAACTGGATTTGTGGATCCACTCGCAATAAATTCCATCCAATGCTCTAAAAATTTTAATGTATTGTAATTTTTATCAACATAAAATTCAAGACTTATATCCTGGTATTGTCTACGATGTGCAAATGTTTCCGTTATTCCTGTATAGTTTCCCTCTACGTTTACTGTTGCAAGTTGAGTTGTTGGAAGAACTGCACTATTGCATAATAAACCAGCATCTTCAGCAATGAATCTTGCAGAAATTCCTCTTTGTCCCAAATATTTTCTTAATTGATCTGGCAGACCTCCAAACTTAACTTCATAATGAGAAGTTTGTGCAAGATTAGTAAATAATGGTCTTATATCTGATATTCTACGTGGTTTTGCCACTCTAAATACCTATTATGAGTGTTTAGTATAGTTATTTAGATGTCTTATAAGGGGAAATATCATCCATCCTTTCCTAAAAAATATAAAGGTGATCCAACAAATATCATCTATAGATCATTATGGGAAAGAAAATTTTGCGTTTATTGTGATTTAAATGAAAATATAATCGAATGGCAAAGTGAAGAAAAATTCATTCCTTATCGTTCCCCAATTGATGGAAAAGTGCATAGGTATTTTCCTGACTTCCTCATAAAAGTAAAAGAATCTGATGGTTCAATCAAAAAATACATGGTTGAGATTAAACCTAAAAAGCAAACTATACCCCCTCCCAAACCTCAAAAACAAACAAAAAGATATATTAGTGAAGTCTATGAATATGCTAAAAATCAAGCAAAATGGGAAGCAGCAAGAGAATGGTGTGCTGATCGTGGATATGAATTTAAAATCATAACAGAAGATAACCTAAACATCCGTTAATTAAATGTCACTCACAGGATACGAAAAACCATTAAAGGATTATACAAAAGAACAGTTAGTTGAGATAGCAAAATCATATACAATTTATTATAAGTCTGCAAGTGGACAAGGAAAACTTAGCGGATATAATCGCCTAACTAAAGAGCAACTAATCAATATCATAAAGAATGATGTTGATTATATTGAAGCGAATCCAAAATTACCAAGAAAAGTTGGTGGAAAAAGAAAAACAAATCAACTCAAAAATTTAAAAGAATCTTTGTTAGGAATAGAAAGTCCACAAGAACTTATGAATGAAATATTATCAAGATTAAGTGGAAGTGAAAGACCATTTCCAGTTCCTGGTAGATATTATACTTACATCTACTATGCAAAGACACCAGGAATTTTGTATGATCAGCACCCATTAATATTAGCAGGTGATATTTTGCCAAAAGGATTTAGAGGGTTTAATTTTCATCTTGGAAAAATAAGGCAATATAATACACAAGATGGTGATCGATTAGTGAGTGGATTATATGAATTAAGTAGGGAAGAATTTTCTACTTTATTATCAATCCCTTACGGAAAATTAGTTCAAAATTAACAATAAATAGTTAAAAAAATAAATGGCACCTATACTCCGTTATCCACTTAATAATATTGATAAAGGAGACGATTACTTTAAGATCCAGGTTATTGAATATAAGGCACCTGGTCTTAATTTAACGGGTGGGTTTGGACTATCAACAACAGAAGATGCACTAAGACAATCTGGAAATATTCAAAGACCAGAAGCAGTTATTATACTACCAATGCCAGCAAATATTCAAGATAATAATTCTGCAGATTGGGTATCTGGTTCTATGAATCCCGTTCAAGCAGGATTTACAAATGCTGCTTCTTCTGCAGTGTTGAGTGGAAATCCATTTGGTTCTATTGTACAATCTCTCAACAAATTTGGAGTCAATCTTGGAGAAGCAGTAGGGACTGGAGAAGGGCAGCAAGCAGTTGCAGCAGGTACAGCAGTAGCAGCACTAAATGCAGCATTAGGACAAGGAGACGTTAATCAAATTATTTCCAGAGCAACTGGACAAGTTTTCAACCAAAATGTTGAATTACTATTCAATGGAGTAACATTAAGACCTGCATTTAGTTTTGTATTTGATTTAGTTCCAAGATCAAAAAAAGAATCTGAAAGAATTAAGGAAATTATTAGAACATTCAAAGTGGATATGACTCCACAAAAAGGAAGACCTAATGAAACTGGCGGAGGTCTTTTTGTTAAAGCACCTAATATATTTAAATTAGAATATATGAGCGGAGGGAAAGTACATCCTTTCTTACACCGTTTTAAACCATGTGCATTAACCCAAATGAGTGTTAATTATAATGGATCTGCTCAGTATGCAACTTATCCTGATGCGACACCAGTTCATATGCAATTAACTTTACAATTCCAAGAACTCACACCAATTTACAAAGAAAGTTATGAAGAACTTGCAAATTCTGGAGACACTTCTGTAGGTTACTAAAATGTCATACTTTAGAGAATTACCAAATTTACAGTATCAATCTTTTCTTTCCGATAGAAAATCTGTCGATGATTATGTACTTGTAAAAAATCTTTTTCGTAGAGTTAAACTTCGTGATGATTTGCAAAATGTATTCACAGTATTTGATAAGTATCAAATCCCTGACGGATCAAGACCAGATCTTGTAGCAGAAGAACTTTATGGAAGTGCCCAATACGATTGGATTGTTTTAATTACTGCAGGAATTACAAGGATTAGAGATCAATGGCCTCTATCGGATAAACAAGTTTATGATTATGCTGAAGAACTCTATGGGGAAAATTTAAATGCAGTACATCATTATGAAACTATAGAAATAAGAGACTCTCAAAATAAATTAATTCTCCCTGCTGGCAAAGTTGTGGATCCTAACTTTAGGATATCTTATTATGATGATGGAACTCTCTACACTAATGAAAATACATTAGGATTAAAAATTGTAAATATACCGAATCCTATAATTGGAATTAGCAACTATGAATATGAAGTTAGAAAAAACAATGAAAAAAGGACAATCTACGTATTAAAACCATTATATCTACAACAAGTTTTGAATGATACTAGAAAAGCAATGATCTATGATAATTCTTCACAGTATGTTGATGATAGATTAATTAAAACAGAAAATACAAGATCATTAATTCCATAAAAAAGGGAGGTTAATCCTCCCCACATATATTATAAAACGGAATCAATCTTCTGCCAATCGGGCGAAGTAAGAAAGTGCGTCGTCTTCTTCATCTTCCTCAATGGCAGGAGCACGGCGAGTTGGTTGAAGACTATTCAGTTCTGCACGAAGATTTTCATCAAGACTTGGTGCAGGACCACGGGAAAACTCTTCCTCTTCACCCTCATCAGGATCCTGATAACGAGGAATTCCCTTATTACCTAGAACAGAATCAAGACGCTTCTTCAGTTCATCATAAGATTTGAAACGATCGGGAGAAACAAATTCAGCAAGAGAATACTGCTTTTTCCAAACTGCTTCTAGTTCATCATCACTATCCAGAAGGGGTGAAGGAGAAGCAAATTCACTAGAATCATAGTTACGATAACCAGCAACGTTCTTTGCTTTTAGTTTGAAGTTAGCACCTTGCCAAAAATCAAAGGGATCAATTGCTTCCTCATCTTCGAATTCTGGTTGCATTGCAGCAGTCAGTTTGTCAAAGATTTTCTTACCATATTTGAACAGAAAAACTTTACCCTCATTTTCAGGATTTGCAGGGTCTTTCACGACGTAAATATTACTTACATACGTGAGTTTACGTTTCTGCTTACGTGCCTGCTCTTTACCAATATCTGTGCCATTATTCCACAAACCAGAGTTGTGTTCGCATACTGGACACTTTTGATTAACTGTAGTCAGACATTCATCGATCAACCAACCACCAGGACCTTGAAATGCATGACTATAAACTTTCACAAATGGAAGATCTTCCCCATCAGGTGCAGGAAGAAATCGAATCACTGCATAACCATTTTGTGCTTTATCGACAGTGAGAGACCAAAGACGTTCATCTGAAGAACCACTATTAGAATTCATTTTCTCAACTTCTTTCACCAGTTTTTCGGTGAGAGAACCAAGTTTGGATTGCTTTTTAAGATTTGCAAA
>JACCDW011042622.1_pt1 | contig 19602 bp, 28 predicted proteins | sample 7449781 | NCBI WGS metagenome assembly JACCDW01 (sample SAMN15323449, study PRJNA562643) | freshwater metagenome | isolation source: river surface water | place: USA:Blue River Watershed | collected 2017-08-18
AAAAGATAATTTGAAAGAAAAATTGTCAAAAGAATTCGAAGATTATGACCCAAATGGTAAACCACCTGGACCTGAATTCAAACCAACTATGCCTGCAGGTACTGTTAAAGTAGATGTAAGTGATGTATATGATTGGTACAAACTAGGACAACATATCAGCAATCTTAAAGGATTAGGTCAACACGACTTTGGTCGAGGACCCCCAAGTACTATCATGGCATTTGGTAGTGAAGAAGAAGAACACAAGTATATCAAAGATTTAGAAAAGACGGGACTAACCACGACTGACATTGATCCTGTCGATAAAAATCAACCTAAAGGGATGAAGCGTCAAAAAGTTGATCCTACGTATAATGTAAATATGGCAGAAAGTGCGTCAGGATACATTCCTAGCTATGCTGAAAAAGACGATCCTCGTTTTAGTATGGCATTAACCGTAGATATTAAACCCGACACAATGATGAAAAACGCTAAGAAATTAAGTAGCAAAATCAGTCGTGCAGGTATTCCACCAACACTTAAACCTTCAGGCAAATTCTGATAATACAGTATTTTGATAAATACTATATCTTATTGGAATTTAAAATGAAAATCAGTCAAATCATCAGTGAAACTACTACAGCAGGATCGGTAGCTCCTGTAGAACAGAGTTTTGTCAAAATGCAATCACGTAACCCTGTCGTAAGCAGCAAAAAGGGTAATAATCTGTTGACAGGAAAAAAGACAAAAAAGCCTTATATGAATAGCATTGATGAGGGCAAGAAAGTTGACGAAGCAAAACTCGATGAAGATGATGTAATTATTGTGCCCGGTAAAGGTCACAAACTCAAAAGTGGTTTCATCCCACAAGGTAAAAGTCGCATAGACCATGAAGTTGAAATGGCTCGTAGCGATGTATTAGCTACATTAAAAAATGCTAAATCAATATATAAACTGTTACAAGATCGTACCGAAGAAGAAGGCTTGGAAGGCTGGGTTCAAGAAAAATTAATTAAAGCAAATGACTATCTAAATTCTGTAAAAGAATATTTTGATGAAAAGATGGTTCAACAAGAAGGCGCCAAAGTAGATCGCATGGTAAAGCACATTGAAAAATCAGAGCGCAAATTAGGTAAGAGTAAAGAAGAAGCTGAAAATATTGCATGGGCAACTGCTAACAAGCGTGGCATGTTAGACAATAAAAACAAAAAGAAAGCAAAATAAAATGAGCAATATACTTAAAGGCTTAAATGAAAGTTATTTCAGTCGTGACGAAAAAGATCAACAAAGTGCTATGGACGCACGCCGTAGTAGTGATTTGAGTAGTGAACGTAATGCAGGTCTTAACGAACCAGATGAATTACCATCTGCACCTGCACAAACTCAAAGTGGTGTATATGAATACAATGTACCCGCTGGCCAGGAAAAAATAGCACAAGAGTTAGGCTTACAATTTCACAAGGGTCACTGGGTCTCTCGTATACCGATGCAACGTGCAGATTTTCAATTTGGTCGTCCAAAGTTTCATGCATTACCATCAAAGAATGTATCAGAAGCTGAACAAGATTATGGTCCAGAATTTCAAGAAAAAGTAAAACGCTTGGGTCAGATGGCTAAAGAAGGTCCTCGCAAGACTGTTTGGGATCCTGTCAAGCGTGTGTATAAGACTGTTCCAGTTAATCCACCTAAAGAACAAGGTGTGGCGGAAGGCTCTGTGTGGTCAGGGGCAGATCAGAAAATGAAACATCATTCGGAATTCCCACATACACATACTGCTGCCAATGATATTCGTAGTAGCATGAGTGATGAGGTTATTGTGCCTAAAGGTGCTAGATTAAGTGCGTTAGGTAATGATAACTATTTGAATTTAGATACAGGGGTTCAACCATTCAAACTTGATCCTGCAGGTTTAGTAAAACAAGGTGTGGAGGAAGGCTACGACAAGTGGGGTTGGCATACATCCTTAACCAACGGTGAGTTCATGCCAACTAAGTACGGTAACAAACAGTATGTTTATCTACATGACTTAGACAACAAAAGCGCCAATGGTGGTCCACAGTTAGTTACAGTTAACAAGCCTACTGTTGCTAAAAGAATTGCTAAACAATTCGGTGGTAAAGTTGTAAAGACTGACCTGAACACATACAGAATTGTCAAGGATCAAGGAGTAGATGAAGACATAAGCCGCAGAGACTTACTAAAGAAAGCAGGTGGCATTGCTGCAGGATTAGCAGCAGGCGGCGCACTTGCTAAAGGCGGCGGCGGTGGTCGCGGAGGTGGTGGCGGCAGAGCAGGTGGTGGCGGCAGAACTACAGTAGGTCGTGGTCCTCAAAGTGCATCGCATGTAAACGATGCACCACATAGTTCATTTACCGCAGGCAGGCCATTTGTTCCAGTAACTGGGCACGGTGGCGGCACACAGCAGAATAAAGCTGACAAAGAAGAATACATCAAGTTTCTAACAAGCTACGCTGATGCTATTCGTGCAGGTAAAATGACTCCCGAAATGCGTAAGTGGTTAATGGCACATCCCGAGGTCATTGAAGATTTAAAGCGTGGTAAGTACGGACTAACAATGGGCCAACTCAATGCTGACTTACTTGATATTGAATCTCGTAAGAATTATCACATGATGCGTGAAGAAGGCATAGATGAGGGAGGTGATGCTTTTATGGCCGGCATAGAGAACACTCCTGAATACAAAAAAGGTTTTGCAACTGGCGCTTTACCAGTGCCCTATCCTGAAGGCTCTCAACAATATGTTAACTACTACAAGGGCGTAATGGATAAAGCAGGACCTAAAAAAGTAGCAGAAGAAAAATGTCCAGAATGCGGTGGACCAATGTTCAGTGATTTATTGTTATCTGAAAAGAAAGATGCTTGCTACAACAAAGTTCGCAGTCGTTACAAAGTATGGCCGTCGGCTTATGCATCGGGTGCTTTAGTTCAGTGTCGTAAAAAAGGTGCTGCTAACTGGGGCAACAAGTCAAAGAACGAGGGTGTGGCAGAAGGCTGGGTTGATACTATCAAAAATATATTCAAGCGTAAGCCAAGAGATAATAGAACTGTATTTGAAAAAGATCCAGAAGCCCAGCGTGAATTTGAAAGATCAGGCGGATACGAAGCCGGGTTAGATCCAATGGGATGGCAAATAGGTTGGTTCGCCGCTGAAAACGCCCAGGGTGATACAATGAAACAAGCGTTTCAAAAGTTATATTATGGTGGCGGTAGCCCAGTTCCGTTTGATGATCGTTCATTCAAATTAGCATGGGTTGCTTATAATAAGCATCATGGTCCTCAAGTAGCAATGGAAGGCCCTGCTTTCGATAAGTGGGCAAATGAAAGAGCAGCATCTCAACTACACAAACTTATGGCACCTGAAATCAAAGGTAAGATTCAGAATATTGTTAGCAGGTTGAGTGATGAATACGGTATGTGGGATCACAAGGCTCAGACCTTTACTCCAGACGGTCTTGAACATTTAAAGAGTATTCTAAAGTTTAACGACAATTATATTAGGTATGCGTTAAGTTTAACCAGTAGAGATTTTGAAGCGGAAGGTGTGGCGGAAGAACAACTAGACGAAAAGTGCTGGGACACACACAAACAAGTTGGAATGAAAAAGAAGGGCGATAAAATGGTGCCCAACTGTGTTCCAAAAGAAAGTGCAGTACTAGAGGGACTACTTGAGTCTAAAAATTTAGATGAAAATCTACGCAAGTGGTTCAAAGAAAAATGGGTTCGTTTTGGACCTGACGGCAAGATTCGAGGTGATTGCGCTAGAGGTGATGACAGTGAGGGTAAGCCAAAGTGTTTACCTCAAGCAAAGGCACATAGTTTAGGTAAGAAGGGTCGTAAGTATGCAGCTAGTAAGAAGCGCAGAGAAGATCCTAATCCAGAACGCAGTGGCAAGGCAATTAACGTTGCTACAAAAAAGAAAACAGATGAGGCAATAAATCTTAAACAGCAAGCTGCAATTGCTATTTCTAAAAAGAAGGCAGATAAAAAATGAACACTTATACATTTACCGCAGAATGCAAAAGTGGAAAAGTAAAAACTTTTACGTTTGAGGCAGAAGGATATCGTGCTGCTAGAAAGAAATTACAAGAACTAATTGAGGCAAATTAAATGAAAGATTTTGAATTCTATTGGAATAGAAAAGGATACCCTAGATAATGTTATCAGATAACTTAAAAATATTATTAGCAAGCACTCAAGCATTTGCTATCAAGTCACAGAATTTTCACTGGAATGTAGAAGGTAGTGATTTCCCACAATATCATGAATTCTTTGATACACTATACGGTGACGTATCAGGTACTATCGACAGAATTGCTGAATATATCAGAATTTTAGGTCACTATACTCCTGGTAGTTTGAGCCGATATGCTGAATTATCTATCATTCAAGATCAAACAAAGATTCCTCGTGCAGAGTTAATGTTTGCAGAAGCATTACATGATTGTGAAGAATTGAGTCAATTAGTAGTTACAATGTTCCACGAAGCTGCGAATGAAAATCAACAAGGCATATCTAATTTCATGGCTGAATTACAAGACTTGTACGGTAAAAAGGCATGGTTCATTCGCTCTATCTTAAAGAAAGAACGTGAGTAATGAAAGCCAAAGAAATTTTTAAGGGTTTTAAAACTTATACGGCTAAAATCTTAGTTAAAAACCCTAACTACGCAGTACACATGGATGCTATCGTCAATGCGAAAGATGTCCCGCAAGCACGCCAACTAATTAAGTTGCAGTACGGCGTAGATGATGCAAGAATTGGCGCAATAAAAGAATTAAAACAATGAGAGCCCACGAATTTATAACAGAGCAAATTGTAGATGAGATGCCACTCCCCGCGGATTGGGATCCGCAACAATATGGTCCAGGAACAACATTCAAAGCAAGATTAGCATACGCATTAGAACGAGCAAAGAAATTAGGAACTGGTTCTAGTCGTGTTGCTACTACAATTGAATATCAAGGTCGCCCCACAGTATTAAAGATTGCTAAGAATCAAAAAGGTCTAGCACAGAATAGTGTAGAAGCAGACATATTAAGTGATGGATACGCAAGTCAGCTAGGTATACTAATTCCTATCATTGACTATGATGAACAAAATCGTGAACCTACTTGGGTTCATACTGAAATGGCACAGAAAGCATCAGAGAAACAGTTATGTCAGTTAATGAAATGTGATAACTTACATCAGTTAATTAACATGGCTTATGCTATTCAGGGTAGAAAGATATACGGTAATTATGAGAATTTTGCTAACCATTTAAGACAAAAAGGTAAGAGTGAACAAGATATTGACACAATGACCGACTATGCAAATATATTAGCAGACTTGAATAGTTCATTTGATGTTGAGTTAGGTGACTTTGGTAGAGCCGCAAATTGGGGAATATATCAAGGCAAGCCAGTCATTGTTGATGTTGGCTTCAACAGCAACGTATTAAATCAGTATTACAAAAGATGAGAGCCACAGAATTTATAACAGAATCTAAACTCGTTGTGTATGACGGGGTAAAATTAGATGTGGCTATTGACGGAGCCAATGTTGACATAAGAGTTATACAGGATAATAATCAAATAGGATATGTGGTTTTTGACCGTGATGGGAAAACATTAGTTCCAATGGACATTGCGATTGATGAAGAACATCGCGGTAAAGGAATCGCTAAAAAAATATATGATTATGTAAAAAGTTTAGGATTTACTATCAGAGCAAGTTCAGACCAAACAGTAGCTGGTCAAAGTTTCTGGAAAAAACATCGCGGGGAAGAAAGAGTTTGGGAAGACGAAAACTTAACAGAATTATTTCAACAGGGCAAGAACTGGAAGTGGGAGTTCCGCGGCAGTGAAGAAGCGTTCGCCTCTTTCAAAATAGGTGATGTTGAATATCTATGGTATGCAAGGGTTATGAGAGCATCTGCTCCAAAACAATGGACCATTGGATTTAAACAACGAGATAGTGAGTTTGATTATGACAAGGAGTTTGGTCTGGCAGGTACAGGAAACTCAGCAGAGGTCATGTCTACGGTAGTTGATATTACCCGCACATTCTTATCGGACTACGGAGACAAAGTAGAAGAAATACGTTTTACTTCAGCAGAGCCATCACGCACAAAGCTATACGCAAGAATGATAAAGAGATTACTTCCTAACTGGGACCTCCATACTAAAATGATAGGTGGGCAAGCTGGATTTTATTTAATAAATCCCAAAGCATACGAATTATGATAGAATTAATTTACACGTTGATTGTTACACACATTACTATTATTTGTGTAACAGTATTTTTACATAGAGGTCAGGCACACAAAGGTCTGATATTTAATCCTATACTAAGTCATTTCATGCGTTTCTGGTTGTGGTTAACAACAGGCATGGTTACTAAGCAATGGGTAGCTATACACAGAAAACATCACAAAGACTGTGATTTAGCGGGAGATCCACATAGCCCTCATATATATGGAATATGGAACATACTGTTTAAAGGTGTTTCATATTATTATAGAGCAGGAAAAGATGCAAGCATGGTAATCAGTTATGGTAAAGGAACACCTAACGACTGGATCGAAAGAAAATTATATACACCATACAATCATTATGGTATTTTATTAATGTTGGCAATAGACCTTATTCTTTTTGGACCATGGGGACTTGTGATATGGGGAGTTCAAATGATATGGATTCCTTTCTGGGCAGCAGGAGTTGTCAATGGTATAGGACACTGGTGGGGATACAGAAATGGAAATACAAAAGACTATAGTAGGAATATTAGTCCTATTGGTATTATTATTGGTGGCGAAGAACTTCACAATAACCATCACTTAGATCCTGCAAACCCTAGATTAAGTAAGCGTTGGTTTGAATTAGACATGGGATATATTTATATTCAATTGTTCAGAGTATTTGGACTATTGAAATTACGAAACACACCTTAGGACCGGTACTCGTTACCGTGGTGTAGCCGGCTGCTGGCTTGATGTAACGATTCGCTACCGTGAAATCTAAAGTGAGCATTTAATTTTGGAGTAATAATGAAAAAAATAATAACAACGATAGTAGCAATGTTAGCAGTAACTGCTTTTGCACAAAAGCAACCTCAGGGTGTAACATACGATGCACAAATTATTCGTGTAAATGATGGTGATACAGTTGTGATAGCAGCACCTTTTTTACCACCACCACTTAAACAAGAATTAGCAGTAAGAGTTTACGGGGTTGATACTCCAGAAAAAGGATTCAGAGCAAAATGCCCCCAAGAAGATGCTAGGGGACAGGCTGCAAGTAAGTTTACTAAAGATGCAGTTGCGTCTAGTCAGAAAAGACAAGTAGTATTGTATGATTGGGACAAGTTCGGCGGACGAGTACTAGGTGACATCATTTTGAACGGGCAAAGCCTTCGTAGTATGTTGATACAAAATGGTTATGCACGTGAGTACTTTGGCGAAGCTAAACAGAGTTGGTGTAATTGATAAATACATAGCTATGAGATTCAACGAGTTAAAAGAAAGCCCAGAAGTAGAATTAAGAAAGCGTTTGCCTTCTTTAAAAAAACACGATATTACGACCATCGATAGATTGGTTCGCAGGGTTGCCTACAAACACAAGTTATCTCACAAAGCACTTGAAGATTTATTTCACCGAAAATACAGTACTACACCGACTGATTGGATTAAAAGTAAATTAGATGAAACTGATACAGTTGAATGTGATTTAGAAAATGAAGTCGATAATTTCGTGCAATGGACTGCCAAAAGACTAAAACTCAAGACTATTCCCAAAATTATACTGAGCCAAGATACTAAAGAAGCACAGGATAACCATCACACTGGCAGTCATCACATGGGCACACATGAAGTTTGGGTATATGCTAAAAACCGTAATTTAGTAGATATACTTAGAACAGTGTTCCATGAATTAGTACATGTTAGACAAGACGAGTTGGGTATGATTGAGCCAGGTGATAGCTATCCGGGTAGCCCAATTGAAGCTATGGCAGATATGCTTGCGGGCAAATATATCAAAATATACGGCGAAAAGAACCATCACATCTTTCAATAATTTTAACGTTGTGCTATACTAGCATAATGCTTAAACTATTAGTTCCATTACCCAAACAAGTTACTATCGCATGTAGCGGTGGTGTGGACAGTATGGCTGTCGTTGATTTTCTGAAACGAAAGCACGATGTAACCATTGCGTACTTTAATCATGGAACTGAGCATGGTTACGAAGCATTCAAATTCGTTGCCAACTACTGCACAGAAAATCATATCCCCATGATGTATGGAACTTGTCGCAGTGAAAAATGTAATACAGAATCCCAAGAAGAATATTGGCGCAGAGAACGCTATGACTTTCTAAAAGATTTGGGTCCAGTCATTACTTGCCATCATTTGGATGATTGCGTAGAAACATTCATCTGGTCTAGTTTACACGGTACACCCAAAGTCATTCCCATGATTCGCAATAACGTACTTAGACCATTTCTAACCACACGCAAGGACGAATTTAAATCTTGGTGCTTGCGTCACGAAGTACCTTGGATCGAAGACAGTTCCAATCAAGATACCAAATATATGCGTAACTATGTACGCAACGTATTAATGCCACAAGCGTTGCACGTTAACCCAGGTTTACATACTTTGGTGAAAAAAATAGTTGAAAAGCGTCAGTAATTCATATATACTTATTACTTAAGGAGAACCTATGTCAGACTATAATCGCACGTTTAATAACGAAGCCAAAATCAAATTAACACAACTAGTTAATGAGGGTATGGCAACACTACACGAAATTGATACACTTCAAGGTGGACTCAATGACACAATTAAGGCAGTCGCAGAAGAATTGGAAATCAAGGCTTCTACATTAAAGAAAGCAATTAAGATTGCTCACAAGGCAAGTCTTGGTCAAACTAACAAAGACCATGATGAATTGAATACAATTCTTGAAACAGTAGGTAAGACTCTGTGAATGAAGTATTCTCAGGCATAATTACATGGATCAAAGAGGATTGGAAAAGTAATCCATTACGTTGTTTCCTTGAAATATTAGCATGGGCGTTAAGCATTGGATGTAGTTTTACAATGATGCTTACAGTCCCCACTCCCCCATTTTTGATTTTATATCCATTGTTTATTTTACAATGTGGTATATTTGCTTGGGCAGCATGGACTCGCAAGAGTTCCGGTATGCTTGCTAATTACTTACTACTTGTTACAATTGACACTGTTGCACTTATAAGGATGGTTATTAACACATGAGTTATGTAGACGCTATCCACGATAGAGATAGTGATAGAATCTTTGTAGTTGAACGCGGACCAGATCAAAAGCGTCACTATAAAGAATATCCTGCTAATTATACTTTTTATTACACTGACCCAAAGGGTAAGCACCGTAGCATCTTTAACGAACCAGTAAGTCGTTTCAGCACACGTAAACGCAGTGAGTTTGAAAAAGAGCGTAGGATTCATTCGGGTAAAAAACTTTACGAGAGTGATGTTAACGCTGTATTCCGTTGTCTCAGTGAAAATTATCTAAAAGTTGAACCACCAAAACTACACACATGTTTCTTTGACATTGAAGTAGACTTTGATCCTGATAAAGGATTTAGTCCCACTAGTGACCCTTTCAATCCAGTTACAGCAATCTCGATGTATCTGGACTGGCAAGACACACTTGTAACATTGTGCATTCCACCTAAACATATGACGCCTGAAACGGCACAAGAAATTGTAGGTCGTTTTGAAAACACCATTATCTTTAATAACGAGAAGGAAATGTTTGATACATTCTTTCAACTCATTGAAGATGCTGATGTGTTGACTGGTTGGAACTCAGAAGGCTATGATATACCCTACATGGTCAATCGTGTTACACGTGTTATGAGTAAAGATGACACACGTAAATTCTGTTTGCTTGGTCAACTTCCTAAAGCTAGAGAATATGAACGATTCGGTAAAGTTGAAACAACTTATGACTTGATTGGTCGAATTCACATGGACTATTTGCAGTTGTATAAAAAGTACAACTATGAAAGTCGTCACAGTTACAAACTTGACTTCATTGGTGAAATGGAAGTCGGTGAAAACAAAACACAGTATGAAGGTACTCTTGACCAATTGTATAACAAGGACTGGCAAAAGTTCTTAGAGTACAATAGACAAGATACTATGCTATTGGTTAAGATTCATAACAAATTAAAGTTCTTGGATCTTGCTAATGCACTAGCACATGAAAATACTGTGTTGTTACCCACTGTTATGGGTTCTGTTGCTATGATTGAAATGGCAATTATGAATGAAGCACATGAACGTGGATTGGTTGTCCCTGATAAAAAGCGAAAGGAATCACGAAATGAAGAACAGCAAGCGGCAGGTGCCTATGTTGCTACGCCCAAAAGAGGAATACACGAATGGGTCGGAGCAGTCGATATCAACAGTCTCTATCCCTCGACTATTCGTGCCCTTAACATGGCACCAGAAACAATCATCGCCCAAGTCAGGCAAACCCTCACTGACAAATACATGAAGGATAAGGGCCTTGAACTTGCAATGGAAAAGAAACGCTATAAAGAAGGCGACGATGCAGTTGAAGGTGCAATATTATGGGAAGGATTGTTTGGTGCTTTAGAGTACACAGCAATCATGAACCAAGAACGTGGTACTATCTTAACTGTTGACTATGAAGATGGTCGTAGTGTAGAAATGTCTGCCGCTGAAATATGGAAGATGGTGTTTGATAGTCATAAGCCTTGGATGCTTAGTGCTAACGGTACAATCTTTACATATGAGAAAGAGGGTGTGATTCCCGGACTATTGACTCGTTGGTATACTGAACGTAAATCTATTCAGAAGCAAGCAAAAGAAGCATATGGTACTGATATGTATGAATATTACGACAAGCGACAACTTGTTCGTAAGATTTTATTGAACTCTGCATATGGCGCACTATTGAATGAACACTGTCGTTTCTACGATAAGCGCATAGGTCAGAGTGTTACATTAAGTGGGCGTCAGATTGTGAAACACATGATGAGCCAAATCAACTTAGTTGTTGCAGGAGAATATACTCACACTGGTCCTTCAATTGTATATGGTGATACCGACAGTTGTTATTTCAGTGCTTATCCAATCTTCAAAGAACAGATTGATAAAGGTGACATGGAGTGGAACAAAGATGTTTGTATTCAAGTCTATGACGCCATTGCAGAAGAAGCGAACAGTAGTTTCCCGGCATTTTTAGAACGTGCATTTCACGCTCCTAGAAAAAATGGTGAAATCATTAAAGCAGGTCGTGAACTGATTGGTGATCGTGCTATCTTTATTACAAAGAAACGTTATGCTATCAATATCTTTGATAAAGAAGGAAAACGTAAAGATAAAGATGGTCAACTAGGCGATATCAAAGCTATGGGTCTTGATCTAAAACGTGCTGACACTCCTAAATATGTTCAGGAGTTCTTGATGAATGTATTGAGCATGGTTATTCAGCAGGGTAAAGTCCGTGAGGATGTTATTGATGCAATTAAAGACTTTAAACGCATAATGTCGGCACAAGACTCTTGGACTAAAGGTTCTCCTAAATCAGTAAACAAACTAACTTATTATGGTGACTTAGAAGCTAACAGTAAAACTGGTCGAGCAAACATGCCCGGTCACGTTCGTGCAGCATTGAACTACAACTATCTACGTAGAGTAAATGGTGACAATTATTCTATGAAAATTGTAGATGGTATGAAGGTTATCGTTTGCAAACTTAAACAGAATCCATTAGGTTTTACCAGCGTTGCTTATCCTACTGACGAACTTAGGTTGCCTCAATGGTTTACGGAATTGCCGTTTGATGACGGTGAAATGGAACGCACATTGGTTGATGAAAAGATTGAAAACTTACTTGGTGTGTTGGATTGGGATTTAAGAGACAATACCGATACTAATTCAACATTCGATGATCTGTTTACATTCGGTTAAATTGATGTTGACTTACGTATTATACTCCACTATAATACACACTATAACTGCCTAAATAGGTATATAAAGGAAAAACATGAAAGATTATTTACAAGATTTGATTGCTCATACACATGGGCTAGGAAACGTAGACTTGATTAAAGTCACTGGCACTGATAAAGAGACACAAATTAATGCTATTGCAGAAGATAAAAGCGTTATCGTCAGCGGCACTCTTAAAAATCCAGTCAGCAATTTTATCGGTACTTTTGGTATGCCTAACTTAGGTAAACTAAAAACAATTTTAGGCTTTGATGACTATGATGCAGATGCTAAGATTAGTGTAAACAAAGTCAATAAAGACGGAGCAGATGTTCCCACTACTATTCACTTTGAAACAAAGACAGGTGACTTTGTTAACGACTATCGACTAATGAGCAAAGCGATTGTTGAAGAAAAAGTTAAGAGTGTTACTTTTAAAGGTGCTGCGTGGAACGTTGAGTTTGAGCCTACTGTTGCAGGTATTCAGCGACTAAAGAAACAGGCAAGTGCTAACAGTGAAGAAGAACATTTCACTATGTCTACAGTTAATGGTGACTTGAAAATTAACTTCGGTGATCCTAGCACTCACAGTGGTAATTTTGTGTTTCAACCTAGCGTAGGAGGTACATTGAACAAACAGTGGAACTGGCCTGTTAAAGTGTTCTTGGCTATCATGGATCTTCCCGGTGATAAGACAATCAAAGTCAGTGATGCAGGTGCAACTGAAATCACAGTTGACAGTGGTATGGCAACATATCGTTATCTACTTCCAGCGAATGCAAAATGATTAGAGGCATAATGGGCGGCGATGGCGTTGTTATAAATGGCGGCAGCGTATCATACCCTTATATTAATATGAGCACTCCTAGTGCAGGTATGGTGCGTTACAACGGCAACAATCAAAACATGGAAGTTTATGATGGGTCAAGATGGCTGACACTTGCGACTGGTTATCCAACTATTGAATTAACTCCCGAAATTCAAACACTTCTTGACTGGGCTAGAAAGAAGAGGGCGGAAGAAATAGAACGAGACTTTCTTGCTGCAACAAACCCCACTGTCAAAGACTTGATTCGTCAAATCGAAGAAAAAGAAGAACAAATTAGAATTGTTCAAACCTTACTAAAAGAAGAAGTAAAAGTTGAAGCAAGTTAATCTTTCAAATCAGCAAAAGCCAGACTGGGCACTGTTCTTACCAGCAGTGTCTAGTTTTTATATTTCTGGTCTAGGCAAACAGCGTAAGGGTGAGCCTTACTTTGACCAAGCCCGTATTCCTGCACAATTCAACGGCGATGTTGAGAAATTAAATTTTCTAAACAGTCAGCAAGGATTATACACCTATAAGTGGGGTCTATACTCTGCAGGTCACGCAAACTTAGATACCACAGTAAATGATCCCAGTGAAAGTATCATACGTGAAAGAGAAGCTGGAACATTTATGTTGGGCGACTCAGGTGGATTTCAGATATTAAAATGTCAGTGGCCTGCTGATTGGAAAGATCCTAACTGCCCACGTGCTATGGCTAAACGCAAACAAGTGTTGACATGGATGGATACATATATGGATTATGGTATGTGTTTGGATATTCCAAGTCAGTCCTTAACAACCTTCCACATCAAGGATCCTAAGACAGGTAAATCAGCACATGGTATCAGTACCATTCAAGAAGCAATAGCAGCTACACACATCAACAACGAATATTTTATTAAAAATCGTTCGGGTAAATGTAAATTCTTAAATGTGTTGCAGGGTCGTAGTCATGACCAGAGTAACAAATGGTATGCAGAAATGAAAAAATACTGCGACCCAAAAGTATATCCTGACAATCACTTCAATGGCTGGGCGTTTGGTGGTCAAAATAAAATTGACGTTGAACTGATGCTTAACCGTTTTGTTGATATTATTCATGATGGATTACTTGAGCAAGGCAAGCACGATTTGGTTCACTGTCTAGGCGTGAGCATTATGGAGTACGCATTGTTGTTTACTGACATTCAAAAAGCAATTCGTAAATATCATAACCCAGACTTACGTATTACATTTGACTGTGCAAGCCCGTTCTTTGCAGCAGCCAAAGGTCTTGCATATTTCAATAACAGTTTTGAGCATGATAAGAAATGGTCTTATAGCATGGAAAAGACTGCTGAAAACAAAAAGTATGGTGTAAATGCAACTAGTACAGGTGACACACGTAAATTCAGTGATGCATGTTTGCAAGATGGTATTCACACTATCTTTACTGATAGTCCTGTGACTGACTTATTAACCATGAAGGATGTTTGCTATCGTGGTAAAGGTTTTATAAACAATCAGGGTAGAGAAACCAAAACATCTTGGGATACATTAAGCTATACTCTTATCCAAAGTCATAACGTTTACCAACATATTTCGGCAGTACAAGAAGCTAACCGCAAATATGAACAGGGTATTATGCCCAAAATGATTATGAACAAGTTTGATGATTATCATTTCGGTGATATCATAGATGAAATATTTAGCCTTAAAGATAGACAAAAGAGTTTAGATTTGATAAAATCACACAGTAAACTTTGGATGCAAATGCAATCAGGTAGTCAAGGTATCAGTGGTAAAAAGACTGTTAATGCTATGACTATGTTTGATGAATTGTTTGAAGTTCAAAACAATGACCCAGAAGTTGATGAAGTTATTGAAGATAGTGATGACGCAATACAAGAAGCCTTAGGAGAATAACATGCCCTATACACAACGTATTAAAATTTTGGAAGAATCATATCGATTGGTTGACGACCAGTTGTTTCATCTAGAGAAGACCGGTACCGCAGATCCTGCTAAAATTAAATCCTTGCAAGAAGCAAAACAAAAATATTTAAATGACCTCAGGATATTTCGTAAGGCACAATGGGATCACGACCACGAAACTGTAAATTTTGATGATGACAGATAACTATATTCCTAATCAAGAAAAACCCGAAATTAAATGGAATATTAATAAGAGAATTTTCATTAAAGAAAATGTTTTTGATGAAGATTTATGTGAAGAATTGATTGCCTTCGGTGATAAACATGTTATTCAGGGCGTGAACAAATATCCAGATGCTTTTAGCGTTAGATTTCACTCATGCTTATTGCCCAATAATCACAAAGCGCATGACGTATTACAGGATACGTGGAAAGAAGTAATAGATTTTTTTAAAATCAACGTTAGTTTTATAGAGCCATATGAATTAAAAAAATACGGGTCTGATGATTTTTTTGGAAAGCATATCGATAATTACTATAGTTTGTCCAATGATCTAGACAGAAAGATTACAATGAGTGTACAATTGTCAGACAATAAACAATATGACGATGGACATTTTAAAATTATCAATTCTGTACACAAGATGAATCGTGGTAGTGTTATTGCTTTCCCCAGTTTTTTCCCTCATGAAGTTGAAAAAATTAAATCGGGTACTAGATGGTCATTAATAGGTTGGGCATGGGGCCCTTATTGGAGATAATATGGAACAAAGAGAACAAGCATTGGCTGAACAACGCCAAAGAATCAAAGATAAAGCTATTCGTACTATCTTTGTTAGATTTCAAAAAGAGGGTATTCATATGTACCCGGCTGCGGCAACAGACCCTGCATTAAAGACAGGTGACATGTATGACGTTAGCTTTCTAGGAACTCCGCATAGACACATCTTTCATTTTGAGGTGTCTATCGAAGTATTTCACAATGACAGGGATATTGAATTCATTCAATTCAAACGCTGGCTAGAAAACCTCTATGCTGGCGGTACACTTGAACTGAATTACAAGTCTTGTGAAATGATTAGTGATGACCTCTATGAGCAAATCGCTACTCGCTATCCCGGGCGTAATGTCGTTATTCAGGTATCCGAAGATAATGAAAACGGCGCTACAATTGTTTATAATACACAACAACCTTATCAATCACTCGCTATTTAAAGGAATTATATAAAATGGCAAAACAGAAACTTACCGGTACCTTCAGCACTGAACATCAACTGTTCACAGACCTCGAAAATTATAAAGAGTTCTGCGTAGACTTTGGGTACAAATTTGATGAATCAACATTGTATGATATGCGTAGTTTCGCATTTCGGCAATTTCAAAAAAGTGCTGCAGGTAAGCCAGCAAAGGATAACTGGGAAGAAGCAATCGTTCGATGAAAATAGTACTAGTCACTGGGGGATTCGATCCAATTCATAGTGGTCACATTGAATATTTTCGTGCTGCTAGGAATTTAGGTGACCAACTAATCGTTGGTTTAAACAGTGATGAATGGTTGGCTCGTAAAAAGGGCCAACCTTTTATGCCTCTTGTTGAACGTAGAATGATAGTAGGTAACCTTAAGGATGTTACTGCAACCATCGTTTACAACGATGATGATAATTCAAGCTGCAATGCAATTACAGACCTACTAAGTCATTGTGGTCCTAACGATACTCTTATTTTTGCTAATGGCGGAGATAGGACAAAAGAAAACATTCCCGAAATGCGTATCACTGACCCAAGAGTCCAGTTTGTATTTGGTGTCGGCGGTGAGAATAAAATGAATTCTAGTAGTTGGATACTACGTGAATGGAAGCAACCTAAAACATTGAGACAATGGGGATATTATCGTATACTACATGATGTTCCGGGATGCAAAGTAAAAGAACTCACTGTAGAGCCCGGAAAAAGTTTGAGTATGCAGAAACATTTCAAACGCAATGAATATTGGTTAGTCAGTGAGGGTATGTGTGATGTATTATCTATGATGAATAATGGATATAGATTACCTACTAAAACCTTAAGTAAGCATAATTCATATAATATTTTACAAGGTGATTGGCATCAGCTAAGTAATCCATATGATAAGCCTTGTCGTATTGTAGAAATTCAATACGGTCAAGATTGTATTGAAGAAGATATTGAAAGAAAAGAATGAGAACTCTATATTACATGGGCCTAGAACCATACAAAGCACGATATACATTACAACTAACAGAGTGGAACGAGCGTGTGTTTAAAAGCCGCGGCATCAACTATGTAGTTGTTCCGGGCGATACTCTTTCAACTGACCAACAAATCGTAACAGGTCAAGTACTTGATGCACATGGCCGCAGTTACTTTGGTATGAGTCAATTGATGAACTTAGTTAAATTGATGAAGGAAGGTAAGGTAACCAGTGAAGATGTTATTTACTTTGAAGATATGTTCCAGCCGGGCTTTGAGAGTTTGCCTTATATTCTTAATCAAGTGCCTGAGTCGCATCGTCCGAGAATTTATGTACGTTGTTTGGCACAATCAATTGATCCTGATGATTTTGTTCACGTGTGGGGAATGTCACGTTGGATGGGGTCGTATGAACAGATGGTATGTGAGGCAGTACAGCAATCTAATGGGGGAATTCTCGCAACTAACGAGGAAATGGTCATGCACATGAAGATTGCAGGTTGGGAAGCTCCAATCTACAATATCAGTGGTCTAGCATTTGGTAAAGACGAAGTACGTGAGCGTGTGAAAGAAATTAAACCGTTCAATGATAGATCAATGCGTGTAGTATTTGCTGCACGTTGGGATCAAGAAAAGCAACCTGACTTTTTCATGGATGTTATTGAAGAATTTCAAAGTAGATTCGACCAATTACGAAAATATGTAGAGTTTGTTGTATTAAGCGGTGCGCCATTGCGTAGTAATAATCAAAGCTACATGGAACGCACATATAAAATGCGTAGTGAAGGTAAACTCAGTATCCGTGAAGATTTGAGTAAGAACGAATACTATGAAGTTCTAAGCAATAGTCGTGTCATGTTTAATTGTGCATTGCAAGACTGGGTAAGCAACACTGTAAGTGAAGCAGATGCATTGGGATGTAATGTTGTATATCCTGCTTATCGCAGTTTTCCAGAAACGTTTGCGAATGACGCTGATAGACTATACGTACCATGGTCTGTAGACGATGCCGCTATAAAACTGTATAAAGCATTACACGAACCTCATCGTAATCAAGGTAAAATTTCTGATTACAATGATGGTACAATAGATAGGATTTGTGACATTCTTGAAGGCAAGGGTGAGCAATATTTACGTATGAGTACGGATTATCGTAAGCATACACGTGAGACAAAATACTAAGGAGAAACTATGTCCGCACATGATGATATCAAAACACAATTAGCAGCATATGAAGTCGAACATGAAAAGTTCGAAAAGGGTAACAGTGCCGCAGGTACACGTGCCCGTAAAGCACTTGCAGAATTAGCAAAAGCAGTTAAACTACGCCGTAATGAAATTACCGCTGAAAAAGCTGCACGTAAAGAAGCAAAGGCTAAGTAATCATGGCAACCCGCAAAAAGAAAACAGTTGCGGGTCCCGGTGTAGTTAAAGGGACTCATTTAACAGTCATCACTAACGAAGATGGTCACACCGAATTAGTTTGGGATGATGAACAACTATTGAAAGAAGTTCGTGAAGCTATTGCTAGTGTTGAAAAACCTATAGAAAAAAAGTCAGTTTCTAAGAAAAAGACTAAATAAGTATGTCACACAACGGTGACAACAATTCAAATTTCATATCCGCGTAAGGAAGGATTCTATAATGTCTTATAACAAAACAAAAACCGACCCCGAATTGGGTCAACGTGTACACGAACATCTAGTTAAAATGGGTGTTGAAACTCCAACGTTTAAAACAGCACTAGACCGCAAAGATAAAATCGAACTAATCGAAAAAGACTTTGCACATATCATGCAAGTACTTGGTCTTGACTTAGATGATGACAGTCTTATGGAAACACCTAAGCGTGTTGCTAAGATGTATGTTAACGAAATTTTCTGGGGTTTAGATTATGACGCATTCCCAAAATGCACGACTGTGGATAATAAGATGCAGTATAATGAAATGGTCGTGGAGCGTAACGTGTCCGTCCAAAGCAATTGCGAACATCATTTTGTCGTTATTGACGGTCTCGCTACTGTGGCGTATGTTCCTAAGCAAAGGGTACTCGGTCTGTCAAAGATCAACCGAATCGTGGAATACTTCAGTAAGCGACCTCAAATACAAGAGCGACTTACTGAACAAATCTTCCACACGTTACAGTACATTCTAGACACCGAAGATGTAGCAGTTATGATTGACGCACAACACTATTGTGTAAAATCAAGGGGCGTGGAAGATACAGGTAGCTCAACTGTTACGTGCCGTCTGGGTGGAGGATTCAAAACTGATCCTGCCGCTCGACAAGAATTTTTACAAATTGCAAATAAGGGATGCAAATGATTACTGAATATTTCAAAAAACAAATAGAAGCAGGGACTACAGAAGTGTTTTTATATGGTTTAGAAAAAGAACCTGAACAAGAAGGAAACATCGTAGCCAGCATTATGCGACACAAAGGTACGCTAGACAGCTTCCCGACTAACCTAGAGTTTGTTAAGATGATGTCCGATAGCATCCCTTTGTTTAGAGAAGTAGCATGACTTTACTAATTATTCTAACCGTTGTCGCGGTAGCTGTGTCAATTATTCGTAGATTGCCCGGTGGTTGCCAACGTGATTGTAATCAAGGGCGCAACTGTGACTGTAGCGAAAAACCTCGTTGATTATGTCAACAACATGACTCCTGAAGAGGCTAGG
>JACCDW010507968.1_pt1 | contig 19593 bp, 22 predicted proteins | sample 7449781 | NCBI WGS metagenome assembly JACCDW01 (sample SAMN15323449, study PRJNA562643) | freshwater metagenome | isolation source: river surface water | place: USA:Blue River Watershed | collected 2017-08-18
TACTTCCAGCTCCACTTCCGATTGAGTCAACTGCAACAACACCCCAGCGAACATCGCCAGTTGTAGACTCTGCAACAAACGCATCCCAAGCAGCTTTATAATCACCAGCAGCTAAATTCCATGTTTGCGCCGTTCCAGGCGCAACCGAAGTAAATGATGTGTTGTTTTGAGAGAATGATGCGTAATTTAAACCTAAGTCAAAGGTTGCTGATACATTACCTGTTCGGTCGTATACTATAAGAATTAGCGACGACCCCGCATCTGACGAACTGCCAAGTTCCATTCCGCTCATGAATTTCCCCTAAATATAACTAATTAACTATGTAGTTATTTTAGGCAAGCGATGTTAAGTTAAAAATTCAAAAGTTAGTCTATATAGACTATAAAAAATGACAGATTTATTTCATACAAAAAAATTAACTAAATGGCGTTCACAAGTTATACAACATATTAAAGTTACTTAGGCAACGTATGTTCAATCAAACCCAGTGAAAGTCCTTTCTTGGCGGCTTGATTTCTATTCTCAACCCCTAGCTTGCGAATAATATTTTGGACATGATTTTTAACCGTCGTAGGTCTTATATCTAATATTTCTGAGATTTCCCAGTTTGTTTTTCCTATATTCAACCATTGCAAAACTTCAATTTCACGCTTGGTGATATTTTGTGGAATTAATTCTCTGTTAAAAAAAGATTGCTTGCTAAAACGCTGATCGTTAGCTTTAAGTAACGCGCAATGCAATGTTGGCATCAGTAAATCTAGAATATAGGTAATAAGACAATTAACGGGTGGTTTCAAGTGAGCAAATATGACAATTGTTTTGATATTGGATCGTGGGTCCTCAAAACCATGGATAACAAAATCCTTTAACTCAGCAGCAAACTCGCATGAAGCATCAACATTGACAATTGAGTACTGAGGAAATTCATTTTCACGAAATTCATTACTACACAAAACTACTTTTTTGCTATCTTGCCATTTTCCTATAATTGAGTGAATTAGCCCAGCTTTATCAAGGACATGCTGTTCAAAACTTAGGTCGTTAAAATCAAGGGTGGTACTAAAATAATTAAAATCATATTGTTCATTCCTGTATGAGCTTACGCCATAAATCATGACATCATGAGCAATAAGATTCTGTATACCATGCTGCAGCAAATTAAAAAGGTCTGGCTTACTCTTAACTAGTAGCGACTTTTCAATCACCTCAATAAAAATTTCGCGATGATCCTCAGTTAGATCAGAATTATTAATAGAAATCATCATGTCGAATTTTTTGAAAAAAAGTTGAAAGCAAAAGAAATCGGGATTTGTGAAGTTATCAATGTTTACAAATTTGAATTGATTACAAAACTGTTACTTTTTTACACAATTTTTGTTGCGTATTTATGACATAGGATAGTTATATAAGCCTAGTCTGAAACTAAAATACTGTAAAATAGCCTGCACAAAAAGTATGAAGTTAATATTCCTTGGAATATAGCCATTATAAAAATCACTCGATTCCGTTTACATATATAAATTTCCAGTCTTGGTAAGTTTTCGCGCTCTCAAAGTTTTGGTTGGCCTCTTGGAATCCTGACCTCTTAATTGGTTTCAACTTTGATTCTGAATAAACTCCAATTAATTTGTTATTTTGCATAACAAGAATCCATTGGTGTTTCTGTGACATTGGATCCAAATAATTTCTACGAAGGTGCCGTTTCAAGCCACTCTGACGTTTGTCTAACAATAACGCTTCAATTGAGGGAGGATATTCTTTGATGCCACTTGGATTGGAGTTGTAATAGCTTGATATCGCTTTACGGATTGCATTTCCTCTAAAAAGCAGTTGCTGTTCTTTCATTCGCTGAAGTTGCGTATGCTCAATTAAACTAGCGCTCGCCATTCCAATACCCGCTATCAGTATGAGCATTAATATACCCATATAACTAAAGCCGGCTTCACTTGCGCAGCAAGCATTGAATACTGAGATGCCTCTATTATCTTGCATGGTTAACCATTTATTAAACCCAGAAGTTTTCACTCACGATTACCAAGAGTTGAAGGAAGTACCATCTTTAGCGACTCCTTCAGAAGCGCTTTTAACATCGAACACCTCTCCTTTAAGAGGTTCTTCAGGACGGATGATGACCCAAGTATCTGCTCGATCCGTCATAGGATCAACGGGGATTTTATCCAGATAAGAATCTTCCACCAACCTCTCCAATCTGTCTGGATAGACGCCATGATCGCCAAAGTATTGATCCAAGGCAGATCGCATGACTTTGAGGTCTTGTTTTAATGCCATCTCTTTGGCACGGTCTATATGATTAAAGTATTGTGGGCTCACCAAAGTGAGCAAAAGAGCAATAATGCTGAGAACAACTAATAACTCAATAAGCGTAAAACCTCTTGACTGTCTCACAACTCTACCAGGCTGCATATGGGACTCCATTAATACCCTTTTGCGTACTCAGTGAATAAACATCGTAAACATCATCCACATATTCTGGCTTATCCGCATCGCTTCGGTAGCTTCTTAAACCCCAATCGTGTTTAAATAGTTTTTGTGTTTCTTCACTCAGCATAGGATCATGCGGAATGCGCCTTAAAAATTTAATGATACGGTGTTTAGGATCCTTCATATCTGGCACACCGGATACTAAAATCTCCAAATTTGGCGGATAGCCTGTTTGGTCTATCGTTTTTTTAATTCTCCCTTGATCAGAGGCAAGCTTGTATGCATCAATCGCATCACGAATTTGAATTAAATTTTGTGCTAACAAGGCCTCTTTATTGCGCTGCAATGTAAGTTTTAACATAGGCAGAGATACACCTGCCAAAATGGCCAAAATGACTAATGTCACCATCAGTTCAATAAGGGTAAACCCTTGCATATTGGGGTATGGCTTTTTTGACTTATTGCGAGTTAGGATTGTTGGCATTTCTGTAACTCTCTAATATCTCGCGTGATCGCCTTATATCATCAACAATTCCACCAGGAGGGACATTGCCAGTAGAAGGACTCACTGGAGGACTGACTGGCGGACTCACTACTGTCTCTGGCAAAGGTTGATTTACCGGAGGGTTCGCTGAATTATCAGGAACGGGGGTATTAATTGTCGAATTTTCGGGGGAGCTTGTCACCGGATTTTGGTTTCTGGTCTGGTTAGGATTCACCTGATTTACACCATTAAAACTATTTGTTGTAGCTTGAGGTATGCCAGCCTTCGTAGATGATGGTGTCTTTATTGAATCATTATCCGATAGAGGGCTTTGACTCAAGCCCCTATCATTTGCTGAGATAGGTAAACCAGGATCCCCTGATGACTTAGTCGAAGGGTTACTTACAGGCAAGCTAATCTTAGGATGATCAAGAATTAAATTTTCTGTACCAGACCAATACTCACTGACATCTGCTATGGGCAGATTGATGTTACTTAGTATGCGTGGAGTAATTGCTAGAACTATTTCCGTCTTACTTTTTTTGTCGGTTTGATTGCCGAACAATCGTCCGAGGATGGGCACATCACCCAAGCCAGGAACTCTCGCTGATGTTTTACGCTCATCATCTAAAATTAAACCTGCCAAAATCTGAGTTTCACCATGTTTAAGTCTCAGCACTGTGTTTGCATTACGTGTACCAATGGTATATACCTCAGCACCATTTTTTGTAATTGTTTTTTCGCCCAAAGAACTTACCTCGAGACCAACTTTAATATTGACATAATTATCCAAATTAATTCTTGGTTCGACGTCTAGCTTTAACCCAACATCAACATAAGTAACATTTTCGGCCACCCCTACATTTGCAGTTGATGTCGTTGTAATAATGGGTACTTTATCGCCAACCAAAACTTTGGCCTTTTCGTTGTTTTTGACCCTTATTCTCGGATTGGAAAGTAAATTTACATCCCCAATGTTTTTATTAAAATTTACGCTAGGGTTTGGTCTAACTCCAATATTCGCTGCAGTAACATTACGCAACGCCTCCAATGTAAGGCCTGTGTTAGCGCCAATCACTGACAATTGGTTTGGATAAGTGATACCCAACTCTTGCAAACGAGATCGGCTAACCTCCAGCACCTCGATATCCAACATAACTTCAGGATCGGCCATATCATTTGCTTGAACTAGTTTTTCTGCAATTTTTACAACTTCCGGCGTGTCACGCATAACAATCATATTTAAACGATCATCGATAAAGATATCCTTAGTTTTAAGCATGGTTTTTAACATCGCGGCAACTTGCTTAGCGGAAGTATTAGTGAGGTAGAAGCTTCGAATCGTAAGATCTTGATAATCTTTGATTTTCGCTTGGGTATTTGGGAATACCAATGCACTATTTTCAGACAGGGTTTTTTTCCCTAGACCATTACTCGCCAATATCATATCGATAGCATCTTCGACACTCATTTTTCTGATAAAAATAGAGGTCTTTGTATCAGGCTTAATGTCTTTGTCCAAAATAAAATTTATACCCGTAGCACGTGCAAGCGCCTCAAATACCACTTTGATATTTGCATCACGAAGTTCCAATGTAATTGGTTTATCTAATGCAGGCTTTAATCTTGGCACTTTAATCTTATTTTGCTTTGATTCTTCATTGATTTCTGAATACAACTTGTTTGCTTCTATGGAGTCAGGCTTCTCGATTAAAATTTCTCTTACTAACTCGCTTGCTATCGAGTATTGTTTTTGTTGTAACATATTTCTCGCATCAATCATTTTATTTGCGATATTTTTTTCCTTAATAACGGCTAACTTGAGCAAGTCGACCTGTCCATTTGCGGGGTCTAGTTGTAACAGTCTGTCATAGTAAACAATTGCCTGTTCGTAGTTTCCAGAGATCCTAGCTTGGTCTGCCAACTTAAGCATCTCATTCACAGCACTCTCTTTTTCAACGCGAAGTGTCTTTCTATGATTAGTGTTTTCTGTATCTTTATTTAACTGTGTTGCGGCCTCTTCAACACGTTGCTCAGGTGAGCCAGATTTCTCTCGTGTTGGCCACGGGTATGTCGCACAAGATGTAAGATGGGCAGTAATAACTATCCACGCCATCCATGAATGAATAGTTTTTATAAGAGTTGAGTGCTGTTTAATTTGCATGAGTGCCTCTGAATATGGTCTCGCATTTAAATAAGTGTTTCATCAAAATTCGTTTAGTTTCTTTGTTTAAATAATCTCTGGGGAAGATTCATTGGCAAGTAAGTCCAATGTAGATACTGCTCATCTTCGCTTTCTAGGCGCCATTGGCCATTAACAATATCGCCAACTTTTAGATTAATTAATTTGTTTTGCTGCATAAAGAAATATTCTGTCTCATTGCCTTCTTCCACTTTGCCCATAAAAACGAAGGGTACAGGTGGGGCGACTGGCGGTGGCAACACAACAGGCAATGGCTTGGCGACTTTTTTTGGAGCAGGCTGCCAGGTTTGGATAGGAAATATATTGCGACTAATCGCGCGATAATCTCGTGGGGCAATTGCCATCTCTTCAGACACCACCGTTTCATCAGCTTTGTTAGCAGATTTTTCTTTGTTTGTAACAGTATTTGTGATGATGGAATTATTTTCCAAATTACTTCGAATGATTGGCTTTTCTAGCAGCTGTTTTTTTGAAATCAAATCGTCTGATGTTGTCTCATCATTCACAGCAGTGATTGCTACAGCACAAATAGTTACCACTAACAATACCATCAGCAAAGGTCGCTGTTTGAATGTTGTTAATGAAAAATGAGATTGAATTTTGGCTTCTGTCATTCAATATTACCCAACATAAATACAACAAACGTCACTCTTGCCTGACAAAAACTAGTTGTGACACCCTCTCTTTCAAACTCTATACTGTCTAAAGCAATATTTGGATTTTCAGCCATCACCCCATTCACCATATTTCTTATAGATGGATAACTCCCTTCCAATGGAAAAGTTATTTCATACTGGACTAAGTTTTTGTTATTAATTTGGCTAGTTTTTCTGAGTTTTCTCCATTTGTAGTCAGCGCTAATAATATTGAGGTTAAACTGTTTAGCCTTTTGATGGACTTTATTCAGAATACTTGGCAGGCTATCTTCCCCAGGCAATAGGGAAACAACTGAGAGTAAAGCCTTTATTCTTGTATCAACTTGCGACAAACTTTCACTCTTAGCGTCTTGATTTCTATTCACAGGTAGAGACTGAATGACTTTTGATTTCATCATTAAAGTCGCTTTAGATGCATTGATTTCAGTGAATGTTGTATATAGGTAAATCCCTGTATAAGAAAATATAATGCAGGCAAGCAAGCCAAATAAGCCCATCTTCTTGATGGTCTGGCGCAGATGCCATAAAAATTGATAAAACCATCTAATCATGACTTCCACTCCGCCAGGATTGAGAACTCCACTGGTTGATGAGGGTGCGACTCAACCACTTGGTGCTTTTGCAAGGTGACATGCTCAAGCATTGGAAGTGACTCAAGCGACTCGATGTAAGTAAAAATTGAAGTGAGGTTTCTCGCCTCACCAATTAGTTCTAGTTGTTGTCTATCAAAGTTTGGAAGAATTCTAATCAATACGACATCAGAATTTTGCATCTCTTCTAATGCATTGAACAAAGGGTTCCAAGAAACCTTCAACTGAACAACCATATCACTTAGTGCAGTGATTTGGTCCTGATTCAATAGTGGCGTCTGCACTGCCACTCTCTTAGAGTTCAGATGTTGTAATTTCTCATTAGTTTTTGTCTGCTGCATAATCGCTAACTGTTTTTGTTGCTCTTGTAAGAAGCGATGAGCGACTATACAAATAAAAATGCTCAAGCAAAAAAAGCCAATAGCCAATATGGACCAAGCACTACTCTGATACCAAGTTGGTTTAGCAAAATCAATTTGGATATGTCGACTCATAGACCACCTAATATCATTTGATAGTCAGTTTCACCTTCTTGAATCAAATGATGCGTTTTAGCAAAACTGATTTGCCAATCATCAAACTCGCTCAGATTAAGTTCATTTTTTTGAGGTGAGCAAATGATGAGTTTTTTGCTATCTAAAGAGCTGAAAAGCTCTGTTTTCTTTAAAATTTGTTGAAGTGGGTTAATCCAGCCATTTCTGCATTTAACTTGCTGAATATTTTGCAAAGTTTCATTAAACTCGACAAATACCAATCTTGCAGGTTCTATTAGTGCGACATAGCCATGAAAAGCAGATAAATTTAACTGATTAATTAATGTAGTCGCATAGGGAACAACGGAGGTGAGTACAAAGTTATGGTGGCTTGCACTCATCTTCAGATGATCAATAAGTCCAATGTCGATAGCAGCACACAAGGTAGACTCATAAGGGGGTGAATCATCGAATTCAATCATCCAATTCTCACACAAACTGCCGTAAACTTCACGGTATAAAGCATTTGCTAAGGCCCATCTGTCTGAATTATTTAAATATTTGGACTGCGCTGGTAGCACCATAAATCGAATAAAATCGGAAGATAAAATTACCTGAAGTTTTTGCCTTTTAGATTTGCGATGTTTTTCTAAAATTACGTTAACAATTTGATTGATATTTTGCTGATCAGGATTGTGTAAATCGCCAAAAGGATAAAACTGTTTCTCAACAATATTTTGTGTTATCGATGAAATCTCTACCATAGCAACACCAATTGCCGAGATAGACATGAGGCAACGGTTAGTCCACAAAGGTAACACGATTGATCTCCTGCAAAGTGGTCAATCCCTGAGCCACATGGTCAATTGCTACCTCTCGAATAGAGCGTAGCCCATTTCGCTTGGCAGCCTCTTTAAGCTTGCGAATAGGTTCGCGAGCAATAATCAACTCTCTCAGCTCATCATTCAACACCAAAAGCTCAGCAATAGCTCTTCTTCCCTTATATCCGCTTCCACGGCAATGGCCACAACCTCTTGCATGTTTAAACTTCATGTGGACGAGTTGATCAGCAGGAATTTTCGATATTTCAATTAAGCTTTGTGGAGGTTCGTAATCCTCTGCACAATAAGTACAAAGCTCACGGATAAGACGTTGAGCCATAATGCCATTGACCGCAGAAACAAAATTGTAAAGATCAACCCCCATATGAATAAAACGGCCTATCACATCTAAAACACTATTGGCATGCACTGTTGTAAAAACCAAATGCCCAGTAAGTGCTGCTTGCACTGCAATTTGAGCAGTTTCAGTATCGCGGATTTCACCGACCATAATCTTGTCTGGATCATGTCGCAAAATGGACCTCAATCCCCTAGCAAATGTCAGTCCTTTTTTTTCGTTTACAGGGATCTGTAAAACGCCTGGCAATTGATATTCCACAGGATCTTCAATGGTAATGATTTTGTCATGTCCGGTATTGACCTCCGAAATCGCCGCATAAAGAGAGGTGGTTTTACCACTTCCTGTAGGCCCAGTTACCAAGACCATGCCATAAGGTTCGGATGCCAATTTTCTGAATTGCTGAATAATTTTTTCTTCAAACCCAAGGGCTTTTAGATCCAAACCATTCACTTCTTCTGAGATAGATTTTCGATCTAAAATTCTAAGCACTGCATCCTCTCCGAAGATGCTTGGCATGATGGATACACGAAAATCTACTTCTCGCCCAATCACAGAGAGTTTAAAACGACCATCTTGTGGAATCCTTCGTTCAGCAATATCGAGTTGTGCCATCACTTTAATTCTTGAAATCGCTTGGTCTGCATTTTCACGACCCTGCATTGATCCAATGTTTGTAAGCACACCATCTATACGATATTTAATTTCAAGACCACGAATTGAACATTCAAGGTGAATATCACTCGCACCAACTTTTAATCCATCGTACAGGGTAGAGTTGATTAGTTTTACGATGGGATTAGTGTCTTCATTAATGGATTGAATGGAGATACTTGTTATCGGTGTTGATTCGCCATCCTCTACATCATCATTTTCGGGCACCAACTGATCAAGTGCCTTCATACTATCTTCTTGAGTTGCTTGAAAAGCTAAGATATCGCTTGAGTGAGCTAATCGTAACTCGAAGGGTTCTTGAATAATTTCATTTATCCACGCTTCTAAAGCATCATCAATGGGATTCGATATGACCATTAAGATACTCGTATTATCTGCATGAAATGCGATGCAACCCTTACGCTGACCATCATTGAAAGGTAAAACATCATAGGCAGGATTTAATTCGTGCATCTGCCTCATGGAAATAGGTTTGATACTAAAGGCCTCAGCGAGCGTCATTACGAAACTCTCTGTATCAAGCCCCAGCATTTCTTCAAGCACCTGAATGACAGGCTGTTGCTGTGCTGCTGCAATTAACTTAGCCTGTTGAATACAGTCCGCAAGAGAGGATAAGGAAAAGTCATTGGGTGCCCTCACACTCATTGGATGTTACCTGCGAGTTCAAAAATGGGCATATAGAGGAGTAACACCACAACCCCAATGACAACCCCTATGAGCAGCATCAAAATTGGCTCAAACAATCTTGTGAACCAATCCAACCAACGAGAGAGTTCATCATCGTAAAACGTGGCGATTCGCGTCATCATGTCATCAATATTGCCACCACGTTCCCCAACAATAAGCATCCTTGCAGCAATCGGAGTGGTCAGCCCTGCCTGCGTCATCGCTTCTGATATAGGGCGTCCCTCATTAATAGATAGTTCCGCTTTTTTCATACTGCTATAAAGTGATTTATCTAATAATCCACTCGCAGATCTGAGAGCAGGCAAGATGGGGGCGCCCCCTTTCAACAACATTCCCAAAGTGCGGAAAAAACGGGATAGTTGATAAATTTTTAATTGACGGCCTATTGTGGGTATTTGCCAAAGCTTAGAAAGCAAATAAGCTCTCACTGACGGCTGAGAGCATAAATAGATTAAACTGATAACAACACCTACAAAAAGGATAAATGCTGCTTTACCATGTTGATCTAAAAATTTTCCCCACATCAGAAGTATCTGCGATAAATAAGGCAATTGGTCTGTCGCGTCCTCATAAATTAAACTGAATTTTGGCACCACAAAGCCTAATAAGAAAAAGATAACCGCCCCTCCAACCAACATAAGCAACAAGGGGTAAATGGATGCACTTATCACCTTTTTCTTTAGTTGATCTATCTGATTTTGATAGGCGATATATCGGGCTAACGCTTCTTGCAAATCTCCAGTTTTCTCGCTGGCCTTGATTGTTGCAATGAATAAAATTGGGAAAACTTGGGGTAACTGCTCTAATGCTGAAGAGAAAGTTTGCCCTTGATACATCGCGGTGAGAATCTGGGTCAACTCCTGCTGAGGCTGCTGATCCTTTTCTGCTAGCGCCTCAATAGCCTCCACAAGATTTAGTCCCGCCTGAAGTAGCGCAAGCAGCTCAATAGTGAATAAAGAAACAGACATCGAATTCTTTTTGGCGTGCAAAGTAGCATTATTTTTTGCTTTTGCGGAGATAGGCAAAAAACCTTTGGCCTTAATTTGAGTAAAGGCCTCTTTTTCATTTATCGCATTGATCTCGACAGTGATCATTTCTTTGCCGTTCAGCGCTTTAACTTTGAAGTGCATGATGATGACTGTTACCAACTCACAATATCTTGGGCGTCTTTTACACCACCAACAACGCCATCTTTGCCCAAGCTGTAAAGGTCATATTCGCCATTTTCTCCCGGTGATTTGTACAGATAAGGCCTTCTCCATGGGTCAACTGGCAGATTTTTCTGAAGATATGGGCCAGCCCATTTCGGCTCATCATTGGGTTTTTGCACGAGCGCAATTAAGCCTTGTTCAGTTGTAGGGTAATGCCCATTATCAATGCGATACTGATCGAGCGCTTTTCCTAATGCATCTATTTGCGCCCAAGCAGTTTTGGTTTCAGATTTGCCCACTTGCTCAAAATATTTAGGACCAACATACCCAGCAAGCAGCCCAATGATTACCATCACTACTAGCAATTCTAACAAGGTAAACCCTTGCATTTTTCGTGCATTTGAAGGCATAAAGTTATGTCTAAAATAATGTTAAGGCAGGATTATATAAATGAAATATGACATTAATATTGCACAATTTTGCACCTTTTATGTTTATTCGAAGACTAGGAACTAACTTGATTGTCATAATTCTAATCAGGCGTTTATTAAAGAAATCAAAGCTCAAAACATCATTAGAGCTTATCTGACAAATTTCATATACGACCATCAACAAGATGTATTTGTCGATGTAATAAAGTTACAATACTTGACTAAATTATTAAGGTATTGTAAAATGTGATTACATGATTTGAAATAAATACATCAAATTTCTTAATCGAGAATTTATTATGCGCCTAACCACCAAAGGTCGATTTGCTGTCACAGCGATGCTGGATTTAGCCATTAATGAGGCTAAAAAGCCCGTCACGCTAGCTGGTATCAGTGAGCGTCAAAATATTTCGCTGTCTTACTTAGAACAGTTATTCAGTCGTTTGCGCCGCAGCGGTCTTGTCAAAAGCGTACGCGGTCCAGGTGGCGGTTACCTGATTGCCAAAGAATTAAATCAAATTTCCGTCTCCGAAATCATCAGTGCTGTAGATGAGCAAATCGATGCGACCCAATGTGGCGGCAATGAAAATTGCCACGATGACAAGCGCTGTATGACCCATGATTTATGGACCAGTTTAAATGTACAAATTTTGCAATATTTGTCAGGTATTTCCTTAGCCGACTTAGTCAGCAATCATGAGCTGGCTGCACAAAACCATGTGGCACCAGTTCGATTTACCAGCCAAAAACCCGAAGTTGCGCTGGGAAATATTGGTGGCAACTAATGAGTGCTAGCGTATTTTTTGATAACAACAGCACCACGCTAATCGATCCTGAAGTGTTGGATGCGATGCAACCATATTTGCATCACCAATACGGCAATCCGACCAGTCGTCATCGATTTGGTCGTGCCGCCAGACAAGCGATAGATTTGGCACGCCAACAAGTGGCTTATGCCTGTGGTGCGCATCCTACGCAGATTATTTTTACTAGCGGCGGAACAGAGTCCAACAACTTTGCGCTGATGGGCATGAGTACCCAGTATTTGAGTAACGAAGCTGACAGCGCCCAGCAGATTTTGGTCAGTGCGATCGAACATCCAGCCGTGACCCGACCAGCATTTGCCTTGCGTCGTTTTGGTCATCGCGTCGGTGTGATTGCGTGTGATCACCAAGGTCGCTTGATGGCGGATAGCTTAAGCAGCAACCTTGAGCGCCCCACCGCTTTGGTATCGATGATGCTGGTAAATAACGAAACTGGTGTCATTCAAGATGTTGCCAGCTTGGCCAAGATTGCCAAACAACATGGCGCATTGGTACATACCGATGCAGTACAAGCTTTAGGAAAAATCCCGCTCAACTTTAATGAGCTGGGCGTCGATGCGATGACGTTGTCATCTCACAAGATTTATGGCCCTCAAGGGGCAGGTGCTTTGGTATTAGATAAGCGCGTAGATATCCAACCGCTTTTACATGGCGGCGGACAAGAGCGCGGATTGCGTAGTGGCACAGAAAATGTCGCGGCTATCGTGGGCTTTGGTAAGGCTTGCGAACTGATTAGCGCGCGTTTGCACAGCAACCAAATGCATTGTCGCCAATTGCGTGATCGACTTGAGCAAGGCTTGACGGCGATGGGCGCTACTATTTTTGGCCAAGGTGCAGAGCGTGTGAACAACACCAGCTTTTTTGCTTTCGAAGGCATAGAAGGTGAAACTATGGTGGTGGCTTTGGATAATGCCGGATTTGCCGTGGCCAGTGGCTCGGCTTGTTCCAGCGATAGCACCGAGCCTAGCCATGTACTCATGGCCATGGGCGTCGCTAGCGACTTGGCTCGTGGCGCGGTGCGTATCAGCCTGAGTGCACAAAACACGATGGCACAAATTGATGAATTTTTAATGGTATTGCAACAGCAGCAGCAACGCTTGAAAACGTTGGCTGGTGTCGCAATGATGTAATGGAAAGAAGGTAATCACATGACAGCAAGACATCCCATCTATTTAGATTATTCTGCTACAACGCCAGTCGATCCTCGCGTCGCAGAAAAGATGATTCCTTATTTGACTGAGCATTTTGGTAACCCTGCCTCACGCAGCCACAGCTTTGGCTGGGAAGCAGAGACTGCGGTGGAAGATGCGCGTGAAGAAGTGGCTAAATTGGTCAATGCTGATCCACGTGAGATTGTTTGGACCTCAGGTGCCACCGAGTCGAATAATTTGGCTATCAAAGGTGCCGCGCATTTTTATGCACCGAGCAAAGGAAAACATTTAATCACATTGCAAACAGAGCATAAGGCAGTACTTGATGCTGTGCGCGAATTAGAACGTGAGGGATTTACTGCAACCTATTTGCAACCTGAAGCGAATGGTTTGGTAGACATAGAAAAATTTAAAGCGGCGATTCGCCCTGACACCGTATTAGCTTCTGTGATGATGGTGAACAACGAAATTGGAGTGATTCAAGATATCGCTGCAATCGGTAAACTATGCCGTGAAAATAATGTGATTTTCCACGTGGACGCAGCTCAGGCAACGGGCAAAGTTGAGATCGACCTTGAGCAATTGCCTGTCGATTTAATGAGCTTTTCTGCCCACAAAACTTATGGCCCGAAAGGCATAGGCGCTTTATATGTGCGTCGTAAACCTCGTATCCGTATTGAAGCGCAAATGCATGGCGGTGGCCATGAACGCGGAATGCGCTCTGGCACTTTAGCCACCCACCAAATCGTCGGTATGGGTGAGGCTTTCCGTTTAGCGCGTGTTGAAATGCAAACAGAAAATGAACGCATACGTCGTTTGCGTGACAAATTATTAGCAGGCTTGCAAGAAATTGAAGAAGTCTACGTGAATGGCGACATCGAGCACCGCGTGCCGCATAACCTCAATATTAGTTTCAATTTTGTTGAGGGTGAGTCACTGATTATGGCGGTGAAAGATATCGCGGTATCCAGCGGTTCAGCATGTACTTCTGCTAGCTTGGAGCCAAGTTATGTTCTTCGCGCCTTGGGACGCTCTGACGAGTTAGCCCATAGCTCCATCCGTTTTTCTATCGGCCGTTTCACCACCGATGAAGATGTGGAGTACACCATACAGTTGATGAAGAACAAGATAGGTAAACTGCGTGACCTTTCCCCATTATGGGAAATGCACCAAGAGGGAATTGATTTAAACAAAGTTGAGTGGGCTGCCCACTAAGGAGTTCGAAATGGCATATTCAGATAAAGTAATCGATCACTACGAAAATCCCCGCAACGTCGGGTCCTTGGATAAAAACGATCCGCATGTTGGTACCGGCATGGTCGGTGCACCTGCTTGTGGTGACGTGATGAAACTGCAAATCAAAGTGAATGATGCAGGCATTATTGAAGATGCAAAATTCAAGACCTATGGTTGTGGTTCTGCGATTGCATCTAGCTCATTAGTGACCGAATGGTTGAAGGGTAAAACCTTGGATCAAGCGGCACAAATCAAGAACTCAGAAATTGCTGAAGAGTTGGCTTTGCCGCCCGTTAAAATCCACTGCTCAGTGCTCGCAGAAGACGCGATCAAAGCAGCAGTTGAAGACTTGAAGTCTAAGCAACAAGCCTAATTTATCAGCGATAGAAATAGAGAGTTAAATATGGCGATTACCCTGACCGAAGTGGCAGCCCAGCGCGTTGAGAAATTCCTTGCCAACCGTGGCAAAGGAGTGGGTTTGCGCTTAGGCGTTAAAACCACGGGCTGCTCCGGTATGGCATATACCTTGGAGTTTGTCGACGAACATCAAGGCGATGATGTGATGTTTGAAAGCCATGGCGTGCGCATATTCGTTGACCCTAAGAGCTTGGTGTATATCGACGGGACAGAATTAGATTTTGCCAAAGAAGGTCTTAACGAGGGCTTCAAATTTAACAACCCTAACGTTAAAGACGAGTGCGGTTGCGGTGAAAGCTTTACGGTTTAAGCCGCTGCCCGCACTGATGCGCTGATGATGTCTGTTCTTCAACAAAATTTCTTTGAGCTGTTTGGCCTGCCAGCGCAATATTCAATTGATAGCCAAGCCTTAGCTCAAGCGTATCAACAGCTTCAGCGTCAATATCATCCTGACCGTTATGTGAATGCAGAAGCGCAACAACAACGCGAGTCTTTGCAAATTGCCACCTACGCCAATGAGGCTTATCAAACCCTCAAACAAGACACCGCAAGAGCACGCTATCTATTGCAACTGCAAGGCATAGATACGATGGATGAGAGCAATACCGCCATGCCTGCAGATTTTTTGATGCTGCAAATGGAGTGGCGTGAGGCGTTAGAAGATGCCAAGCATGCTCGAGATTTATCGGCCCTATTAGATTTGTCAGCTGACATTCAACAGCAAGCGAGACAAATCAAACAAGATCTGCAGCAAAGTTGTGAACAACAAGTTTGGTCACAGGCTGCCAGCTTAGTGAGAGAATTGAGCTTTATCGACAAAATCTTGTCAGACATACAACACACTGCTGAGCAGTTTTAGAAATCACAGCGAAGAAATTATGGCTTTATTACAAATTGCTGAACCTGGACAAAGCGCTGCCCCGCACCAACATAAGTTGGCGGTAGGCATAGATCTTGGCACGACCAATTCCCTCGTAGCCACCGTGCGCAGCGGTATGAGCAGTGTGATTCCGGATGAGCAAGGTCATGCACTATTGCCTTCAGTGGTGCAATACCGTGAGGACGGATTCATAGAGGTGGGTCATGCGGCTTTAGCCAGCCAAAGCCAAGACCCGAAAAATACTTTCAGCTCCATCAAACGCTTTATGGGACGCGGTATGCGCGATATCCCCGATATCACCCATATCCCTTATGAATTCCGAGATCTGGATGGCGAGACCGGCGGCATGGTACAAATCGAAACGCGTGCTGGCATCAAAAGTCCGGTAGAAATTTCAGCGGAAATACTCAAAGCGCTTAAGTTACGCGCTGAACAAGCTTTGGGTGGTGAACTGACGGGTGCGGTGATTACCGTGCCAGCCTATTTTGATGATGCTCAACGCCAAGCGACCAAAGATGCTGCGCGTCTAGCAGGACTGCATGTATTTCGATTACTTAATGAGCCCACCGCAGCAGCGGTCGCCTATGGATTAGATAATGCCGCCGAGGGCGTATATGTGATTTATGACTTGGGCGGTGGCACTTTTGATGTGTCCATACTGCGCTTAGCCAAAGGCGTATTTGAAGTTCTCGCCACCAATGGTGATTCGGCTTTGGGTGGTGACGATTTCGACCATAGAATCTTCTGTTGGATTTTGGAGCAAGCGCAATTACCCCCACTCAATCAGCAAGACACTCGACTGCTGCTAAGCAAAGCACGAGAGGCAAAAGAATGGCTAACAGAAAATCCTTATGCCGATATTACCGTACTGCTTGGTGATCAACAGCTGGGCGAAAAAAGGTTGGTCAATTTAAAACTGAGTGCTGAGACCTTCTTTGAAATCACTCACCCGCTCGTCAACAAAACTGTTAACCCGACGCGCAAAGCGCTGATGGATGCAGGCCTGAGTATTGAGCAAGTGAATGGAGTGGTGATGGTAGGAGGCGCGACCCGTATGCCGCATGTGCGTCATGCAGTGGCAGAGTTATTTAAGCAAGAGCCGCTCACCAATCTAGATCCTGACAAAGTGGTGGCACTAGGCGCAGCGATTCAAGCCAATACTCTGGCTGGCAACCGCAGTGATAATGACTTATTGCTACTGGACGTGATTCCACTATCACTGGGGCTGGAAACCATGGGTGGTTTGGTAGAGCGCATTATCCCCCGCAACTCAACACTCCCCGTGGCCAGGGCACAAGAATTCACTACCTTTAGAGATGGCCAAACGGCGATGAGCATCCATGTGCTACAAGGCGAGCGCGACCTAGTGAGCGACTGCCGCTCCTTGGCTAAATTTGAATTGCGCGGGATACCTCCCATGGCGGCTGGCGCAGCACGTATACGCGTCACTTTCCAAGTGGATGCCGATGGATTACTGTCGGTATCAGCACGCGAGCAATCGACTGGAGTCACCGCAGATATCGTGGTCAAGCCTTCTTATGGATTGTCCGAAGAACAAATTACCCAAATGCTGAAATCCTCTTTCGATGCAGCCGAGCAAGACAAACACGCGCGCGCGCTTCGAGAAGCAGTGGTAGATGGTGAGCGCCTATTAGAAGCGATTCAAGCCGCACTCAATCAAGATAGTGATTTGTTAAGCGAAGTCGAGCTGAGTGAAATTCATGTACAAATGAAAACCTTGCGTGAGCTTTTATCCAGCGATAAAAAAGATGCGATTAATGCAGCGGTCGAGAGTCTCAATTTGGCCACAGAACGCTTTGCTGCAAAACGTATGGATGCCTCGGTTAAACAAGTATTGGCCGGACAAGATTTGAATCAGTTAAACATTTAGTTAAGCTTTAATGAAGGAAACAGCATGCCACAATTAATCGTTCTTCCACATGAAGAGCTTTGTCCAGAAGGCAAAGTGATTGAAGCCGCCAAAGGTGTCTCGATTTGCGACACACTGCTCAATCACGATATTGATATTGATCATGCTTGCGACAAAGTTTGTGCTTGCACGACTTGCCATGTCATTGTGCGTGAAGGCTTCAAAAGCCTGAATGAAATGGAAGAAAAAGAAGAAGACTTATTGGATAAGGCTTGGGGTCTAGAGCCTTTTTCTCGTTTATCATGCCAGGCCATCGTGGGTGACACAGACTTGGTGGTGGAAATTCCTAAATACTCGATCAATATGGCCAAAGAGGGGCATCGCTAGATATTACTGTTTTTGCTGCTCTAGCACGTATAGCATCCCGTCCTCAACCAATTCAATGTCTGCTGATTTCGCATGAATTTGCAATGCGCCCAAGTAATAGCGGTGGCCTTCTTTAAACCAAGAAGCTTTTCTCAGCAAATCGGTCACCTCAATGATGCCTGAGTTCTCCTCATCTTGTGTCAAAAACTCTTGGCTCGATTGATTTTTAAATGCTTGTTCACTTACAGAAACCACTTTCACAGCCTTTCCAGTCATCGGATTAAACTGCCAAATGCCCGCCATATAAGGATTATCTCCGGGATCTTCCTCAATCAGTAATGTCCCATCGCTGGCAACCGTAATATTGTCAAACATTTGTGCACCGATATCTCGAGCATTCAGTACCGTTTGGATTTGACCACCTTTTTCCGGGGCTGAAATATCCTCAAATCTCAATTGGAATAATTGACTTGTGCCGTCTATCTTATCTGTAGTGGCAAAGTAAAAAATATTTGGGTTTCGTGTATCCCAAGCCCCATCCTCTGGCCGCATAAAATTCACCACCCCTGCCTGCTGACCAGCCTTCTCGAGTTGTTCTCCACTCCAAGCTGAAACATCACCAAAGGAGTGCCAAGAAAATGTGTTGCCGTCTCTCTTCAAGCCATACAATACACCATTCGAGAGCCCGGCTCGCTCAATAGGATTTCCATCAGCGCGTTTTTCACCAACAAACATATAGACTTGGCCTCCAGGACTGTCATCCATACCAAGAGCAATCGTTTTTCTTTGCGACTTAGGATTCAGCACGATGTTTTCCCAAGCTGACTTACCCATATGGGGCAATTCAAAACTTTGCCCCGCCATCGGACCGCTTACAATATGCGCAAAAGCTCTTCCGCCTGACCTGTCTTCCTCACCATTCATGAATAATCTTCCCTGAAATCCAGTGCGGCTATTTTCATCGTAAAGTGCGCTTAGAGATGGTAAGTCAGCGGAACACAAGCGATTAAAACGATAATGATGATCTGTATGATATTTTCGACTTTCTGGATGCCAAATATTGACTTGCTTAATAAGATCTTCGCCCCCAGTGATGGCCAGCTTCTCGATATCTAAAGTCCATTGAGATACAAACGCACCCTCAGCTTGATGGCTACTAACTTTTCCCGCATCTTTTGCAAGCTCATGGTTCATCAGTATGGTTAAAGTACCATCAGGATTCAGCATAGCCCCTAGCCCATCCGGAGCACCAACCATGCGGTAATTACCTAGCTTATCACCTACACGCAATAATTGAGTGAGCTTCCATCCCTCTTGAACATTCGTTAGGAGCTTATCTTGATCAGCAGAGAAAACAGGAAAGCTTAGCCAAAACACTAATTGAAAGATGATGAATCTTGGAGCGAACATGATGTATAAAACCTAAATGAATAGATATTAGCTTACAAACTATTTTAATGAGTGATGAATATCAAAAAGATTCATCGATGACTAACCAATAAAAGTATCCTCGTAAAACTTTACCTTGCCAGTAGAGAGGTCATAGCTAGCACCAACGATACCAATAGATCTTGCCTCTAATTGTTTTTGAATAATTTCACTCTCATAAACAATTTGATGCATTTGATGACGAATATTCAACTCACACACTTTCATGACAAAATCCGCATTGCCTGAATTGCGAGTCTGCGATTCGGTTTTTTCCATGACAACCGCTGGTTTAATCAACTCAATTAATTGGGTAATGTGGCCATCTTTAAAATCATCACATGCCGCCTTGATAGCACCACAACTGCTGTGTCCGAGCACAACAATCAGCTTGCTGCCTAAATATTTAGTACCAAACTCTAAGCTGGCAATGGCGTAATTCGTGGCAA
>JACCDW010280333.1_pt1 | contig 19590 bp, 15 predicted proteins | sample 7449781 | NCBI WGS metagenome assembly JACCDW01 (sample SAMN15323449, study PRJNA562643) | freshwater metagenome | isolation source: river surface water | place: USA:Blue River Watershed | collected 2017-08-18
GCACGTGAATTCGTGAACCGTATCCAAAACTTGCGCAAAGATTCTGGTTTCGATGTGACGGACAAAATAAATATCCAAGTGCAGCGTTCGGACGAAGAATGGACGGCCAGCTTGAATGAATTCAAAGCCTATATCTCGCAAGAGGTGCAAGCCTTGAGGTTAGAGTGGGTGGATTCGGCATCGACTGAACTTACTTTTGAGGAGTCTAACTTGTTCGTGAATGTCACGGTAGCTTAAAAGATGCGAAAACTCACTTATTTGATTTTACTTTTAGGTGGGTTTTTTTCTGTGGCTGCGCAGTCTGAAGAACTCATGGTGGACGGCATGCGCGCCTACATGAAGGAGGATTTTGGCGAGGCGATCTTTGTGTTCGAGAAACTCGCTAAGGTGCAGACGAAGGAGCCGGCGGTCTTTTATTATTTGGCCAAAAGCTACCTCGCCGACAAACAACTCACCTCAGCTAGAACTAACGCAGAAAAAGCACATCTTTTATCGCCCTATTCCTTTGATTATGGTCTGTTGTATGGAGATTTACTCTTGGCGAACAAGGAGTATAAAAAGGCTTTGGAATGCTTCGAAAATCTGCTAGCCTACGACGATCACCGCTTCGATAATGAGCCCGATATGATTCGGGTGAAGCAATTTGTCTTTTTATCTAAGGGCGATGAGGCTAAAGATCTGGCCGATAAAAATAAATATTACCTTGAAGCGGCGAATTTAGGTCCCGTTCAGGAAGAACTTTGGGTGCGCATTATTCAATTAGATTGGGAATTAAATCGAAAGGAGGCGGTAGTGGAACATGCCCTGGAGGCATTAGAAAATTACCCTCGCATGGCGCCATGGGTGTATCCCATTTTAGGAGATGCCTACCAGGCTTTAGGAAATAATCCCGCTTCAGATGAGGCCTTCGAAAAAGCCTTAGCCGCTAATCCCAAGGACGATCATGTACTGAATAATTACAGTTATTTCTTGTCTATCCGAAAGGAAAAGTTAGCCTTAGCGGATTCCCTTTCAGCTCGTCTGGTGAAAGATCATCCGAAAAATGGGACCTATTTAGATACTCGCGCCTGGGTTTTGTATGAATTAAAACGATTCGCAGAAGCCCGTGTTGCCATGGAGGCAGCCTTAAAAGACAGAGAAAATGTGTCCGCGACTTTGTGGGAACATTATGGCGATGTGCTTTTTCGATTGAAATTAGTAGACAAAGCGCTAGACGCTTGGAAAGAAGCACTTCGCTTAGATCCAGGCCGTGAATCTATAGATAAAAAGATTCGATTGCGTCAAATTCCCGAAAATTGAGCTATTTTTGTTACCAAAATTCCTCCTTATGCGGATTATTTTCAGTCTTGTTATCCTTTCCCTCTTAGGTGCTTGCGCTCCTAAGGCAACGATAGCTCCGACGAATCCCGTGCAAGTCGATACCATTTTGGTAGATTCCACTCCTGTGGCAAAGCCTGCGGCTCCTGTCGAAATGGTGGATCAACAATCCCCTTCTGACGACTTGAATTTCACTTATTTAAAGGCGAAATCGAAAGTGATGTGGAAAACGCGCTCGAATACGGACAACTACATTGTAGATATTCGGATGAAAAAAGATAGTATCATCTGGGCGAACATTTCCGTATCGATGATTTCAGGTGCGGCCGTTTTATTTACCAAAGACCGTGTTCAATTTTACCACAAGATTAACAACGAATACACGAATTTAACCTACGATAGCTTAAGTACCAGTTTAGGTTTTAAAGTGAGTTATGATTTGATCCAAAATATGATCGTGGGCAACCAACCGTATAAGAAAAACAATACGCGCCGCGTGGTTCGCGAGAATGAAAACTTCTTGATAAAACAGCAAGAGGGACACGTGGAAGTCAATAACTGGGTAGGCCCTAATCGAAAGTTGAAGAAATTGTCAGTGAGTGATCTGCCTTCTTCGAACAAAATGACCTTGGATTACGAGGATTTTGCGAACTTGAATTCAGCCATTTTCCCTTTCTCGAGTTCGATCACGCTAGATGTGAAAAACAAAGAAAATCAGGTGAATCAGACGTTGATTACCATCAAATATTCCAAAGTAGAATTGTTAGATACGCCCTTGGAATTTCCTTTTAAAGTACCCGCCAAATTATTAAAGCCTTGAAATACCTTTTCCTTTTATTCGCGTTCCTATTTACCAATTCATCTTTCGCACAGTCAGATAAGAAAGCTGCTTTAGAGCAGCAGAAGAAAGATAATTTGTCCAAAATCAAGGAGCTTAACTCAATCATTTCTCGTACTTCGAAGAAGAAAAACGCGTCGATTGGAAAGCTAAACGTGTTGAAAGAGCAAATTGGCGTACAGAAAAAACAGATCAGCGTGCTTGAGCAAAACCAACAGATTCTTGCGGAAGAAGCGCAAAAACTACGCGAGGAGGGGGATGTGCTAAAAGCAAAATTAGAGCGATTAAAGAAAGAATATGCTTTAATGATTTATGAAGCTCAAAAAACAGCCTCTGTGTACAACAAGATGAGCTTTCTGTTGCTATCGAATGATATTGGCGAATTTGTACGCCGCTTTGACTATTTGCGTCATTATTCTGCTAACCGAAAGAAACAGGCTGATTTGATTTACAAGACCCGTCAAGATTTAATGACCCAAGAGCAAAAGGTCGTTTACAAAAAGCAAGAGGAGAAGAAAGTGTTAGTGGAGAAGGAAGGGGAGAAGAAGAAATTAGAGGTATTAAAGACCAAAGAAGATAAGGTTGTGACTGTGTTAACTCAGCAGGAGAAGAAGCTGAAAACGGAATTAGAGCGGAAGAAATTAGCCGTTCGCAAATTGGATAATTTGATTGCCGGTATCGTTCAAAGAGAGATCCAAAAAAGTATTGAACGCGAGCGTAAACTTCGCCAAGCCCGTCAAGTGAAAAAAGTGGAGGTGGTGAAGCCTGCATTGCCAGAACTGAAGAAAGGGGAGACGACAAAGATTTTAGCGGAGAGAGAAACGGACAAAAAAGAGTCTCCTAAAGAAGAGAAAAAAGCGGCTGTTGCTGAAGCGAAGAAGCCTAAAGTAGATCCAGCTCCAGCTCCTGTAGAAGAAAAGAAGATCGAAAGTAATACCTATTACATGAACGCAGACGAGGCGAAATTAGCGAGCTCTTTCGCTGCTTTGCGCGGTCGCATGCCTTTCCCGGTTCCATCGGGATTTATTTCGGATCACTTTGGTGTTCATAAACATCCTTTATTAAAAGGGGTAATGATCAACAATAATGGGATTGATATCCAAACCTCACCGGGTTCCCCCGTGCATTCTGTGTATGATGGTGTGGTGCAATCGGTCGTGAATATTCCGGGTATCAATATGGTGGTAGCTATTCAGCACGGGGATTATTTCACTGTGTATAGTAAACTAGCGAATGTTTCTGTCAGTGTGGGAACTCGAGTAAGAACGGGTCAACGCATCGGTTCTGTGGCCTCGGATGAGGATGGAACGGCAGAGATTAATTTTCAGGTTTGGAAGAATACGGTACGCCAAAATCCAGAATCCTGGCTTCGTCGCTAAATCGAATACGACACTTTTAGGCTAATGTTGCGACCTTGGTCGTCAGCATAATAACGGAAGCGATTCAAGTAATCGCGGTAAGCAGCGTTCAATGCATTCGATACGCGAATATTTATATCAAAACGGCGCATTTTTACTCCCCAATTTAGGTTTACTAAAAAATAGCCAGCTGGCGGTGCCGCATAATCGGATCCTGTTTCCACCCGCGTCTGCTTGGATACTTGAGTAATACCTCCACTTACATAGGCATTATTTTTCTTGAAAGCATAGCGAATGAGGTACTCAAATCGATCTGCCGGAATATTGACCATATACTGATTATTTTGGGTGTCAAATGCCCTGACTAAGCTCGTCTTTTGTTGAATAGAAATGCGAGAGCTTAACGCAAAGGTTGCTTGGAAGTCAACACCTTGGAATCGAGCGTCGATTTGCTGATAAGTAAAAATGGGGAAGACGCCCCTCACGGTTGTCGCATAAACGGCAATTCCATTCACCACCTCAGGACGTAAATAAATAAAGTTATGAATGTGGTTCGAATACAAACCGAGTTCAATATCCCAGCGTTCCGGTTTAAATGAGGTGGATAGGCTGAAATTCGTTCCTGTTTCTCCCTTTAAATTAGGGTCACCTATTTCGTAGGCCCCAGCTCCATGGTGAACCCCATTGGAGAATAATTCATTTCCACCTGGAGCTCTAAAAGCTCTTGATATGGTTAATTGAGTTTCAGTCAATAGATCCCAGTGGTATTTTAAACCTATACTTCCTGAAAGACCACTGAATGTTTGTTTGTTTCGTAAAATGGTAGGAGAAAAATTTGCTTTAGGGCGATGCGTTTCAATTTCTTTCGTATCAAATCGAAGCCCTGCTTCTACTTCCCATTTTTCGGTAGCCCTTCTTTCTATTGCAAAAATTCCGAAGTTTTGTAGCGAATAATTTGGTAAAAGACTGGTAGTTAAGGTAGGGTTAGGGACTCTATTGCCTGAGGTGATGTTTCCCTGGTCTAAATAGGTGAACCCTAGTTGGCCCTTCCAACTCTTGTTTGTGTTCGTTTCATCATAGAGGAATTCCCCACTTTGGGTATTTAAATTGAAGCGAAGGGTATTAATATTTTTCCCTGCTCTGAGTACATCTAATTCCCAGCGTTCATCTGACTGCGCAGCAGCCGTAGCGCGTAGGGTTGCGCCGTTTGGTAGGTGATAGTAGGCTTTGATTTTGGCCATATCATGCCAAACATCCTGGTTAGGGCGATCAATTCTACGGATAAATTCATCAGGCGTAAAAGCTTTTAAGGGTCTATCCCGCGCAATAGATCGTTCTAAATCAGAAATATTACCGATGTGAGATCCTTCATAGATACCTATAACCGTGTGGAAGCGACTAACAAAAGCTTCGGCTCCCCATAAATTCGATTTATAACCTATGGCAAGGGACACATTTTCCTCTTTCACGCCAGTATTACTTAAATAGTAATCTGCCGTCTGTACATTTCCGCCGTCTTTCAAGGTGCCCTGCACTCGCCAGCCCCAGCCTCTATTTCGGGGGATTCCACCTTCTAAAAGACCAGATAAAACACCTTGTCTGCCATTGCTGAAATAAATACTTTGTATGGAACCGTGTATAGCAGAGCTGTCCGGAAGTGCATCCGGTTCTAGCATCACGATACCACCTATCGCATCGCCTCCGTATCGAAGTCCCCCAGGGCCTTTGATTACTTGAATGTTTTTAGAAACAAATGGGTCAATTTCTGGAGCATGCTCGCTACCCCAGTTTTGGCCTTCTTGTCTGACTCCTTGATTTAAAATAATCACTCGGCTAGAATGTAGGCCATGAATGACTGGTTTTGAAACAGAACTTCCCGTTTGCAGACTTTGAACGCCTGTAAGTCCTTTTAACATTTCCCCCAGAGATAATCCATCCTTTTGGGAACGTTCCTCTGAACTTAATTTAGAGGTTAATTGAGAGGTAATTTCTTGCTTTCTTCCTTGTACAAATACCTCTTGAAGATGTTCATCATGTGTGCTTAAAAGGAAATCTTCCTCTTTTTCATCTTCCAGATTGATGATTGTCTCTATCGGATCAAAGCTCGCCATTTGACAAACTAGGGTGTAGGTGCCCGGACAAAGATCGCTTAAAATGAATTGGCCTTTTGCGTCCGAAATAGTCGCTTTGTTTAACCCTTTAATGTAAACATAGGCGCCAGGGACTTTTTCTTTATTCTCTTTAGAAGCTACAATACCCTTTAATGTACAGTGACAATTCGTTTGAGCGAAGCCATTGAAAGAAAGAAATGCCAGAAGAATAAAAAGGTGCTTCATGTAGTTAATAGGGTTTAAAGATAGGCTAAATCCCCCTTTTATGCGAATCTTCTGTTGCTTAAACGATTAAACGTTTTTGTGTGGCGATGAACGAGGTAATTTTGGCTATAAAAAAATTGTTTAATCTTTTTGAAATTTTTTTAAACAAATTATTTGTTTTGTTTAATCTTTTTATAAATTTGTTGAACAAAACAGACGATCAATATGACAGCTCTTGAGTTTACTTACCAAATTGGCACTTTTTCGAAGTTTTTACGCCCTTTCGCTTTGCGTTTGACCAAAGATGGAGATGATGCAAACGACTTAGTTCAAGATACCTTGGTTAAGGCTTTTACGAATCGGGATAAATACCAGGACGGAACAAACTTAAAGGCTTGGTTATTCACGATTATGAAAAACACGTTTATTACCCAATACCAACGTATGGTACGTCGTAATACGTTCATTGATACAACAGATAATTTACATTTCATCAACTCAATGGAGTCACTGCAGGAAAACACTGCAGTGAACTCCTTTATCAGCGAGGATATTCAATCCGCCCTGGCAAAAATCGACTCTATGTACCGCATACCTTTCATGATGTATTTTGAGGGGTTCAAATACCATGAAATCGCGGAAGAGTTAGATTTGCCAATAGGGACGGTTAAAAATAGAATTTTTATGGCGAGACGGGATTTGAAGAACCATCTCCACATGTACGCCTAAGGTTTTAAATAGGTTTTGATTAGTTTTTTGGTTAACAGAAGGAAGTTAAAAAGTCAGATTTTATCTGACTTTTTCTTTTTAGGCTTTGGGCCAAATGAAAGATCGGTATATTTGTTAAATTAGAAGAATTATGAAAAAGGTAATCGTCATAGGGGCAGGTTTTTCAGGGCTATCAGCTGCAACGGAATTAGCTAGCAGAGGATATGAGGTCCAAATTTTAGAAAAGAACGATCACGCAGGTGGTCGCGCGCGCGTTTTCCAAGCGAATGGATTCACCTTTGATATGGGTCCTTCCTGGTATTGGATGCCAGATATTTTTGAAACGTATTTTAACCGTTTCGGGAAAAAGCCCTCAGACTATTATGATTTAGTTCGGTTGGATCCATCCTATTCTGTAATTCTTTCTGAGACGGAGACCATCGATTTGCCAGCGAATTATGCGGATCTGAAAACCTTGTTCGAATCCTATGAACCAGGTGCAGCGGCACAATTGGATGCGTTTATGGAGCAGGCGGCTTATAAATACAAAGTGGGAATTCAGGACTTTGTTTGGAAGCCTTCTCGAAAAATCACTGAATTTTTAAGTTTAAAATTACTTATCGATGCGATTCGCATCGACGTCTTTTCCTCTTTTTACAAACACATTCGCAAGTTCTTTACCTCACCTACTTTATTGAAATTGATGGAATTTCCCATCTTATTCTTAGGCGCGATTTCACAAAATACACCGGCGATGTACTCGCTGATGAACTATGCGGAAATCAAATTAGGGACCTGGTATCCAATGGGAGGAATGCACCACATCGTCAAAGGGATGGTGGCTTTAGCAGAGGAAAAAGGGGTAAAGATTACGTATAATGCGGAAGTGCAAGGCTTTGAGATCGTCCAAGGAAAAGTTATAGGAGTTAGGACGGCGGCCGGCTTACAAGAAGCAGATGCTTTTGTAGCGGGTGCTGACTACCACCATGTGGAAGAATTACTTGGAGATGGCTTACGTAATTACGACGAAGCCTATTGGGACAAGCGTGTGATGGCACCTTCATCGCTTCTGTTTTACCTAGGAATTTCAAAACGCTTACCTAATTTAAAGCACCATAACTTATTTTTTGACCGTGACTTTACGGTGCACTCGCACGAAATTTATACGGATCCGGCCTGGCCTTCTGATCCACTTTTCTATGCTTCTGCACCTTCAGTAACAGATCCATCTGTGGCTCCTGAAGGATGTGAAAACGTGTTTTTATTGATTCCGGTGGCACCTGATTTGGAAGATACCGAAGAAGGAAGAGAGAAGTATTTTGAACAATTAATGGATCGTTTAGAAGCGCATTGCGGCGTTTCCATTCGTGACTCCATCGTATATAAGCGTTCCTATGCGCACCGGGATTTTAAATCAGATTACCACGCCTATAAAGGGAACGCTTATGGATTAGCGAACACGCTGATGCAGACGGCGATTTTGAAACCAACCTTGAAAAATAAGCACTTGGATAATTTATATTACACAGGTCAATTAACGGTTCCAGGGCCAGGCGTACCGCCATCCTTGATCTCAGGAATTGTAGTAGCAGGCGAAGTCGATAAAGAATTAAAAGGATAATATGGATTTATACTTACAAGTTTCCCTTGCCTCGAGTAAGTTATTGACGAAGGCCTATTCGACATCCTTTTCTCTAGGAATTCGAACATTGGATGAAAAAGTGCACGATCCTATTTATGCTATTTATGGTTTTGTTCGTTTAGCCGATGAGATTGTCGATACCTTTCATGATCAAGATAAGGCAGCTTTATTGCAACGTTTTCGCGAGGATACTTACCGGGCGATTGAAGAGAAAATTAGCTTAAACCCTATTCTGCATTCCTTTCAATGGGCGGTGAATAAGTTCGGGATGGAACGCGAATTAATTGATGCGTTCTTGTATTCGATGGAGTTGGATTTAACAAAACGGGATTACAATCCGGAGGAATACAAGCAATACATCTATGGTTCCGCAGAGGTCGTGGGTTTAATGTGCTTGCGTGTTTTCTGCGAGGGGAATCCAGCAGAATATGAATCCTTGAGAGAAGATGCCTGTGCCTTAGGTTCAGCCTTCCAAAAAATCAACTTCCTTCGTGACATTCGGTCTGATTATGACGAGCGTGGTCGGGTTTATTTCCCGGGTGTCGATTTTACCACTTTCACAGATGCAGAGAAAAAAGAAATCGAAGCAGATATTCAACTGGATTTCGATGCCGGTTTACGCGGTATTCACCGCTTGCCAGCTGTCGCTCGTAAAGGCTGTTTGCTAGCCTATGAATATTATATCAGACTATTTGAAAAGATTAAAGCCCTTCCAGCTGCTCGCATCAAAGAAGAGCGTATTCGCGTGGCGGACTGGGAAAAGATGTTTATTTATTTCCAATTAGCCCTTCGTAAATAGCGTGGAACTAGTTCTTTTGCTTGCCATAATGGCCTTTTTATATGCCTCTGTAGGACATGGAGGCGCTAGTGGTTATTTAGCTGTGATGGCCCTCTTTGCAATCGCTCCGCCGCTCATGAAGCAAACAGCACTTTTGTTAAATCTTGGTGTGTCACTGATGTCTTTCATTGCTTTTTACCGCCAAGGTTATTTCAAATGGAATCTGTTTTGGCCATTTGCCCTAGGATCCATTCCGGCAGCTTTTCTGGGGGCTCGCATTCCTTTAACTGATTCGACCTACAAGCAAATTTTAGGGGCTTGCCTTTTTTTAGCGGTGATCAGAATGGTGGTTTCCTTACAGGAATCTAGTGCGCGCCGTTTACCTGTTTTCTTAGGAGTTCTAGCAGGGGGTCTAATCGGATTACTTTCAGGAATGATTGGCATTGGAGGAGGAATTATTTTGAGTCCGCTACTCTTACTTTTTCGCTGGGCTTCATTGAAGGAAGCGGCTGCTGTTTCGGCCTTGTTTATTTTCGTGAATTCCGTTTCTGGTTTGGCTGGATTGAAAACCTGGATTCCCTTAGATCAATCCCAAATGGTTTATTGGTTAGTGGCGTCATTAGTGGGAGGTTTCTTAGGTGCCCGCTGGGGAGCTGGAATTGCGTCGAATACAAAGGTGAAGTGGATTTTAGCTTTGGTATTAGTCATTGCATCCCTTAAATTGTGGTTCGTATAAGTAGCAATAAGATGGAAAATGTAAATCAGGATACCGGTTTTGGAGAGAAAACCTCGGACATGGGTGGCCGCATGGTCAACAAGGATGGGAGTTTTAATATCAAGCGAATTGGAATCAGCGTAAGAGATAGGGCCAGCGGTTACCAGAGTATGTTAACGATGCCGCGTTGGCGTTTTTTAGCCATCATCTTCATTTTCTACTTCTTAATCAATTGCTTTTTCACAGCTTTGTATTGGCTAGCAGGTCCATCCGGGTTGGAAGGAGTGGAGAAGGTAAAGTTTTGGGGTAGAATCAAGGAATTGTTTTTCTTTTCTACGCAGACCTTCACGACGGTAGGGTATGGTCGCGTAAACCCGGTGGGGGAATTAACGAACTGGATTGCCGCTATAGAATCCCTGGTGGGATTTCTTTCCTTCGCTATTGCTGCGGGTCTTTTATATGGTCGATTTTCTAGACCTAGATCCTTTATTCGTTTTTCCGATAGTATGGTTTTTGCAAATTACCGACAGGGTAAGGCCTTCATGTTTCGCCTAGTTTGCTACAAGGATGATCACTTGTTGACGAATGCAGAAGTGAAATTGAATGCTCGAATCGTGACGAAGAACAAAGGTTATCAGTTCTTTAATTTGAAATTAGAGCGGAGTCACGTGGACAGTTTGGTTTTAAACTGGACGGTGGTTCATCCCATCGATGAGGACTCCCCGTTTTTTAATTTATCCCAAAAAGAAATCGTCAATCTACAGCCAGAAATTTCAGCTTACCTCACTGGCTTCGATGAAGTCTATTCTAGTGTTGTGGTGGCACGTGCATCATATGCCATTAAGGACTTTAAGTTTGGATTTAAATTCCTACCCATGTATTTCAGTCGGAATCAACGGACGGAATTGGATCTTTCAAAACTAAACTTGATAGACCAGGAATAAAAAAAGCCCCGATTTCTCGGGGCTTTTTAATTTAATTCTTAGAACCGGTTACGGCACCCGCCTTTTTAGCGTTTTGTGCTTCTTGCATCGGATTAGGCCCTCCGCTATACGTTCTGCCTTGCATCTTGAATAATTGAACCTTCGTAGGTTGAGCTGGCTCACGAGGGAAAGAGTTATCTTCTGTATCGATGTCTGCGATTTCATAGAATGGATCTAAGGTCCATTTCACTACCTTCTTAGATGTCGGGATGATTTTCTTCGCCGTCACATCATTCAGACGCCAAACCTCCGCAGGGAAGCGCAACACCTCATCGGTACCGTCTTCATAGCTCAAACGAACAATAACTGGCATCGGCAAACCACCTTTGTTTTTGAAGTTCACCACGTAGAAGTTTTTACCTTCAGAAACCAATTTTTTCTCGTCATCATTCAACGACGCCATATAATCTTGGTATTTTTTCTTGTCTGCTTCCGTAGGAGCGAAACGATCGTAGGTATTGTAGAAGTCCGTCAAATCCGGATTTTCTTCCACCACGGTACGCTTGATATCTGTTTTGTTTCGAATCGCTGAGATGGTTTTTGCTTTCGCCTCTGCTACTGCTTTATCTCCGGCTTTTTTAATCGCTGGATCTTGTGTATCAATTCCGAACCATTCCACTGTCTCAATCGACTGGTTTACTGGCTCCGTTCCATAGAACCAACCTCTCCAGAACCAATCTAAATCAACTCCTGACGCATCCTCCATAGTACGGAAGAAGTCAGCTGGATACGGTTGTTTGAACGCCCAACGACGCGCATATTCTTTAAATGCGTAGTCAAATAATTCGCGACCCATGACGGTTTCACGTAGGATATTTAAGGCCGTAGCAGGTTTGGCATAGGCATTGTTCCCAAAATCCATAATGTTCTCCGAGTTCGCCATGATAGGCACTTGGTTCTTCGAATCTAAACGCATGTAAGGAACAATCGATTGAGGCTCACCACGGCGCGCAGGGAAGTTGCGATCCCATTCTTGCTCCGCTAAATATTGGCAGAATGTATTTAAACCTTCATCCATCCAAGACCATTGGCGTTCATCCGAGTTAATGATCATCGGGAAGAAGTTATGACCCACCTCGTGGATAATCACACCGATCATTCCATTTTTCACATTCTCGGTATACGTTCCATCTGCCTCCGGACGACCGCCATTAAAGGAAATCATCGGATACTCCATTCCACCTCCCGCTGTTGCGTGGCAAGAAATGGCTACAGGATATGGATAAGCCACCGTTCTTTTCGAATACGAACGAAGTGTGTGTGCTACAACCATCGTAGAATACTTACCCCAAAGTGGATTTCCCTCTTTCGAATAATACGACATAGCCCATACTTTTTTACCTTCAACCTCTACCTGCATCGCGTCCCAAATGAATTTACGGGAAGCAGTGAATGCGAAATCTCTGACATTATCCGCCTTGTAAACCCAAGTCTTCTTCCCGGTAGGAACACTTTTCTCTGCTTTGATTGCTTCGTCTTGTGTTACGATTTCTACTGGCCGAGTGGCTGTTTTCGCCTGCTCCCAACGCTTTAATTGAGTAGCTGTCAATACCTGATTAGGGTTTAATAATTCGCCACCTGCACCCACAACGATGTCATTAGGCGCCGTGATCGCTACTTTGTAATTTCCAAAATTCAATGTGAATTCACCCTGTCCCAGGAACTGCTTGTGCTGCCAGCCATATACATCATTGTATACTGCTAAACGCGGGAACCAGTGTGCGATAAAGTAATTCGCGATATTCTCTTTTCCTAAAATTTCATAGCCAGAACGACCATAATAAGCCGTGATCAAATAATTCCAATCAATGCCAAAGCTCACCGAAGCACCCGATTTTAACGGAGTAGGTAAGTCGATGCGCATCATCGTTTGGTTGATCGTGTGACGTAATGGATTGCCCTTTGCATCTTTTACCACTGTGATTTTATAACCATAATCTTTCGGGTCTGTTAATTCTTGAAAAGCACCAGCGCTGATGCCATTCTTGATTTCTCCTGTTTTTGTGGTTTTACCCGGGGAATTTTTTTCAAATAGATTTTGGTCTAATTGAATCCATAAATAGGGTAAATCATCCGGAGAATTGTTGTAATAGGTGATCGTTTCTGATCCAATAATCTTGCGATTTACATCATCTAGCTCCACTTTAATGTCATAATCCGCACGTTGTTGCCAATAATCCTTGCCCGGGGAACCACTCGCGGTCCGGTAGGAATTAGGTGTAGGCAAAGTTGATTCTAATTGCTCGAATCGGTTGTTGGCGTTATAAGAGGTTTGGGCTTTCGCGGGTAACAAGAAGAGAGTTAGCGCGACTAGCGAAAGTAGTTTTTTAAGCATGTTGAAAAAGGTTATTTTGTGCAAAATAGGAAAATTAATTTGATTTTGTAGCTGTGCTAATCTGTGCTAAAATAAATTTGTATATAATAGGTAGATTATGTAGTTTTGGCACTTATAGAATTAAAATCATTAAGCATTATATATCATGAGTGTAATCATTGGTCAAAAAGAATATTTCAAAGGCATTGGTCAAATCAAATTTGAAGGTGCAGAATCAGACAACCCTTTCGCTTTCCGTTACTATGACGAGAATCGCATCGTTGCCGGTAAGAGCATGAAGGAACACCTTCGTTTTGCCATTGCTTATTGGCATTCGTTTTGCGGTGATGGAGCAGATCCTTTTGGACCAGGAACACACCACTATCCTTGGGATGTAGCTTCAGATGCACGTCAGCGTGCAGCGGATAAGGCCGATGCAGCATTTGAATTCATTACGAAGATGGGTGCACCTTACTATTGCTTCCACGATGTGGATGCGATTGATGGACATAATGATCCCAAAGAATTTGGCGATCGTGTGAAATTTATCACGGATATATTTGCTAAAAAGCAAGCAGAAAGCGGCGTGAAATTATTGTGGGGAACAGCCAACTTGTTCTCGAACGAGCGTTACATGAACGGCGCTTCTACGAATCCGAATTTTGAAGTTGTGGCTCACGCTGGAGCTCAATTGAAAGGAGCCATTGATGCGACGATTACCTTAGGAGGCGAAGGCTATGTGTTCTGGGGAGGTCGTGAGGGTTACATGAGCTTGTTAAATACGAATATGAAATTAGAGCGCGAAAATTTCGCTCGCATGTTACATACTTGCGTCGAATATGCGCGCCGTAATGGTTTCAAAGGGAAGTTCTTTATCGAACCTAAGCCTTGTGAACCTACGAAACACCAATACGATTACGATGCAGCAACAGTGATAGGTTTCTTACGCGAGTTCGATTTATTATCTGAATTTGGCCTAAACCTAGAAGTAAACCACGCTACCTTGGCGGGACATACCTTTGCGCACGAATGCCAAGTGGCTTCTGATGCCGGCATGTTAGCGTCCATCGATGCAAACCGCGGAGACACACAAAACGGCTGGGATACGGATCAATTCCCGACGGACATTTACGATGGGCGGAGGCGATGGCCATTATCTTAAAGCAAGGTGGTTTAGCTGGCGGTGGAATTAACTTTGACGCAAAACGTCGTCGTAATTCAACCGATATGGCAGATTTATTCTATGCGCACATTGGTGGTATGGATACGATTGCTCGTGCTTTATTGATCGCTGAAAAAATCGCGAAACATGGCGAGATGGATCGTTTGAAAGCGGAACGTTATGCGAGCTTCAACTCAGGTAAAGGAGCTGATTACACAGCAGGCAAATTGAAATTAGAAGATTTATACAAAATTGCGATTGAGGTAGGGGAACCTGCTCAGATCTCTGGCAAGCAAGAATACTTAGAGAATTTGTTAGGCCGTTTTGTTTAAAAATACGTAATTCGAGGTATGAAAAGAATTATTTTTCTCCTCCTGTTATTTACCTCTAGATTTATAGCGACAGCAGGGTCATCTGATCCTGCTGTTTTTTCTACAGCTAAACCCTGGGCCTATTGGTGGTGGCCGGGGAGTGCGGTAACGGAGAAAGGAATCACGCATAATTTGGAGAATTTTGCCAAAGCTGGTTTTGGCGGTCTCCACATCATTCCCATCTACGGGGCGAAGGGCTCAGAAGCCTTATTTCAAAATTATTTAAGTCCGGGCTGGCAAGCGAAATTCTTCTTTACTTTAAAAGAGGCGAAGCGTCTAGGTCTTGGAATCGACATGACGATGGGAACGGGTTGGCCTTTGGGCGGACCTACGATCACAGAAAAAGAAGCGGCGAAAAAATACCAATTCGTAAATGGGGTATTTACGACAGGTTTAACCGGCCAAAAAGTCAAACGCGCCGCTCCCGGCGGAGAGGGACTCGTTCTCGATCACTTTGATATGAAGGCCTTTGCGAAATACAGCCACACCTTCGTACCCCTTTTAAAGAAAGCGCATTCACCACTTCGAGCGATATACAATGATTCCTATGAGGCCTATGGGTCGAATTATACGCCAGCATTATTTTCAGCTTTCCAACGATTAAACGGATATGATCTGCGTAAACACTTCGATGTGTTATCGAAGAAGAAGGCAGAATCAGAGGAAGAAAACCAGGTTTTTGCAGATTACCACCGGACGATGTCGACGTTGTTGCAACACAACTTTGCCTTACCTTTTGATCATTGGATTAATTCGATGGGATTTACCTCTCGAAATCAGGCCCACGGTTCGCCCGGAAATTTATTAGATATTTATGCGGCGGCGGATATTCCGGAGGCGGAATTTTTTGGTTCGAAACCCTTTGATATTCCGGGTTACCGCGTGGATCCAGAATATGATTCCACCACTTTTGGGATACCAGATATCCGGGCATTAAAACTGGCGAGCTCGGCGGCGAATTTGACGGGGAAAAAATTGGTTTCTGCGGAAACGGCGACCTGGTTAGGCAATCATTTTAAGGTTTCGATTGCACAGGTGAAACCCGTGTTAGACCAGGTTTTTGTGGGAGGAGTGAATCACGTTTTTTTCCACGGCGCTACCTATTCGCCCCCCGAAGTTGCTTGGCCGGGTTGGTTATTTTATGCGAGCACAAACTTTAATCCCCAAAGTCATTTTTGGGAGGCAATGCCAGCCCTGAATAAATACATCGAAAATGTCCAGACAATGTTGCAAGCGAATCCGACGGATAGCGATGCGCTTTTGTATTTCCCAATGGAAGATGTTTGGCACAATAATAACGGATCGGGTAAATTACACACGCTAGAATTGCATGCCAATAGTAGGGAATGGTTGAAGAATACGTCTTTTGGACATTGGGCGGGATTATTGCAAGACAAAGGATTCTCCGTGGATTATATCTCGGATGAATTGTTGTCTGATTTGGAATTGACGCCTGCGAAGACTTTTAAAACGAAAGTTGGCGGGAACTATAAAGTCTTGCTAATTCCGGCGGCTCACTACGTTTCGGTGGAGACCATGGAGCGTTTGGCAAAATGGATAAAACAAGGCTATCCGGTCTATTTCTTAGAACATTTGCCGCTGCATTTGAATACCTATAACCAAACGAAAGAGGCCAAAGAACGTTGGGAAATTGCCCGTAGCGCTCTATTAATGCGAGTTCTTTCAGATCCGGCAGATCAGCTGTCCCGATTAGGCGTTTCAGTTGAACCGATGGCTTCGAAAGGCTTATCATTTATACGTAAGAAGACTCCGAAGGGTGCCGCTTACTTTATAACGAATTTAAATTCTCAATTTACGGAGGGTAGCATTTCATTGAAAAAGTTAAGTGGCAATTATGAACTTTGGGATCCCTTAACCGATGCGAAAAGCTTTGGTAAAAAAGGATCCGAAGCCTGGTTATCTTTGGCACCAGGCCAAAGTGTCATCATTCAGACAGTGGCAAAAAGTCCTTCTTTCGTGGCGTCACCCGCTCTTAAAATCACAACAGAAATCGAACCTAAGAATCTGTGCGTTCAGATAGATGCTCAAACAATAGCATTGCCTGATTTCAACTATTATACCTTGCTAGATACATCACTTGCATCTACCCCCTCTGCAAGATATAGTTTCGATCTCACCTTATCAACCGATCAAATCGCTCAAGCCAAAGTGCTTCATTTAGCAGATTTGCGGGATATGGCAAAGGTTCGGATTAATGGCAAAGACATCGGGATGATCTGGTCGCTACCTTTCCAACTTGCCATTCCAGAGGGAATTTTGCAGGAGCAAAATCAAGTGGAGATAGACGTTATATCAAATTCCGCCAACCGAATTCGCAAGATGGATCAACAAGGAGTAGTGTGGAAGAATTTCTATGAGATTAATTTTGTGGATATCCGGTACAAGCCTTTTGATGCTTCTAAGTGGGCTATAGAGGATGGAGGAATGAAAGGTAAACTCTATTTTACGAACCGATGAAGCCCTTTGTTAATGCCATAACAGAAGCCTTACGCGACCTAGCGGATGCAGACAATGCGTTTTGGATGCGCAAATACATGCGCGAAAAATACCCTTTTCTGGGGGTGAAAAAACCTGAGCGTAACGAGGTTTTCAATGATCTTTATAAACAATTCGGGTCATCTAAAGATTGGTATGAAGTATCCACTGAATTGTTTGCCATGACGGAACGCGAGTTTCAATATGTTGCCATGGAGTATGTGAAAAAGGCTAAAAAATCATGGGACTCTCGATTACCTGCTTTGTTCGAAGAATGGGTAGGAGAGGAGTCTTGGTGGGATGTGGTGGATTTTTTAGCTCCACAAATTTTGGGGCCCTATTTCTTGCAATTTCCTGCGGAAAGAGACCTGTGGATAAGCAGGTGGATGAATTCTGGGAACTTCTGGTTGCAGCGTTTTTGTTTGGTTTTTTCGCTAGGTTATAAGGATAAAACGGATACCGTTTTGCTGGCGAAAACCATTCAGGCCTTGAGTTCTTCAAAAGAGTTTTTTATTCAAAAAGCCATCGGCTGGGCCCTTAGACAATATGCGCGAACGGATGCAGAATGGGTGTTAGATTTCGTTGAGAATAATGCTTTGGCCCCGCTGAGTAAACGCGAGGCCCTGAAGCATCTTTAACTATCTCTTCTTTTTGATAAGGGCTAATTCATGAGCTGTGTCGTAGTAAGAGCGCAGATTCGACCAGTCGAACGTGTCTGCGATACTCTCCACTCGGTTACGCTGGGTGATGCGATCACGCTGCGTTTGCTGCACGAATTTGAATAGCAAATTGGCTAATTGTTCCGCCGCTTCCTGGTAGCTTTGCGTCTTGCGATTCACCACGCTCACGCCCCATTGTTCGTAATCGCGCATAATCTGCATCATATAATCGCCAAAACCCGAAAGGTCCGACGTCACCGTAGGTACCCCGCGAGCCATACATTCGAGTGGTGTATACCCCCAAGGCTCGTAATAACTTGGGAAAACGCCCAAATGGCAACCGCGCACAAATTGACCATAATCTAATCCGAAAAGCGGATTCGTAGAAACGATAAAGTCTGGGTGGTAAACCACTTTTACTTTGTCGTCCGGGTTATTCAATAAATTCGTCCGGTGTAAATTTCGGATGATATCGTCTTCTTGTTTTAACAAATGGGTAACGACTTTAGGTCGCGCATTGGTTTTCCACGTTTGCACGGTTCTACGTAAACGCATCCGCCAATATTCATCCACAAACGCGTTTAAATCCGGCATCTGTAGATCGCTCGACGATGCGGAGGCCTTGAATAAATGTTCGCCTACTTCTTTTTCAATCGCGTGGCAGTTTTCTCTGATTTCATCTAAGACTGCGCGGGAATGTAAGACCTCAGGGTCAATCGAATGATACGGTTGCTTTGTCACGAAGAACATGACTACCGTTTTCTTCGACCCCGCCTCCTTCATCTTGCGATTCAAAATTGCCAACGCATCTAAAGTAATATCGTATCCCTTATTCGAATATTCGAAACGGCCAGAGGTAAACAGGTAAAGGGTTTGATCTAGGTCAAAAGGTTGACTTTGGAAGAAGTGCCCCATCACGAAGTTTGAAATGCTCTCTTTGTACTTCGAGTGCAAGTTTTGGTGTTCGTGCAAAGCGGCGAAACGTTGGATGTTTAAGCCGTTAGGTAAAATTAATTCCGGAATACGGCCTAAGAAATACTGGCATTCTCTCGCCGTAATATCGCTGACTGTGGTTAACACATCGGCTTTTTGAGCAGCAGCGCGCTCGAAACAAGCCTGAGCTTCAATGCCATAATGCTTAGCCTCTTTGAACCAATCAAAGTTTTCGATGACATCGTAGAAGTTTGGCACATTTCCGGCTAAATAACGACCCAGCATCGTGGCGTGTGTCGTGAAGACGGTCGAAATTTTGACCTTATCTTTCTTCAAATCAGGTAAACCCGTAGACGCCATCCATTCATGGAAATGGGCTACCAGTTGTGTTTTATTCTTATTTTCTTCGGCCACCTCAGTTAAAAGGAGTCGGATCATTTCCCCAAAAACAATCGTTTGGTCCACTAAATCCTCTACCCCTAAGGTCGAAATCTTGTGATTATCCCAGATCCGTCCTTTAATCTCATTGACGTTAGGTAGCAAGGTTTCCAGTTCAAAGAGCACGATTTTAGGCTTTCCCGTGATCAACCAATAGCCATAATGAACGCCTAAGCCTGCTTTGCGTAGTTTTAAGACAGCCCTTTCTAAAGGAGTGTCCTCTGTCACCTGAATGGGTTCAAACTCTGCAGCTGCGGTTTGTGGGAAATAAGGTCCTAATAAGGCATAATCTTCGCCCCATTTTTCGACCATCGAAGGTACTTTCGTCCGGATAACCGTGTAAATTCCGCCTACTTGATTACAGGTTTCCCACGCAATCTCAAATAAATATTTTTTCTTCTCTACTGCCATAATATCGCTTACATATAGGACGCACTCTCGATAACCTGCGTTTTCCCGTTTTTCGTGATGGTGTAATTAAATCCTTTTTGGATGGCATAAGCGCCATATTCTCCTTTTTTATTGAGGGCCAAATACCCGATTTGGAATTCCTTGTATTTATA
>JACCDW011634913.1_pt1 | contig 19588 bp, 38 predicted proteins | sample 7449781 | NCBI WGS metagenome assembly JACCDW01 (sample SAMN15323449, study PRJNA562643) | freshwater metagenome | isolation source: river surface water | place: USA:Blue River Watershed | collected 2017-08-18
AGGGCGGGGGACTTCCGGTGCTAATCTACTTCATCAGGTTCTAGGCGGGCAATTTCCGCCTTAAGCCACTCCAAAGCCTTCTGGCGACCCTTTACGCCTTTACCAAAGTGAGCATAAGCGTCAAAGCCTAGTAGGCGACCTAATGACTTCATTGCTGGTTCCCGTGTTAGTTGGAACTTGCCCTCACTCTTAATCTCGGCTTCTAGTCCAATAACTATTAGCCTCGCCTGTATCCCGTTCATAATTTCCCTTTACTTCCCGTAGCCCCGAACTTTTTGTCCGGTCTTAACTACAAGAGTAGTTTAGCAGTTAGTCCCGACAAAGTCAAATCTAGGCGTGTCGGCAAGGGGGACGAGTGAAAAAATGAATACAGCAGTCGTGCTGGTCAATCTCGTATCTGGCAGGGGTGGAACAGGGGTCATACTCTAAATCGGGGCTGTAAGGCTCATAGACGGCTTAGGGGTCTAAATAGACATTGACCACACTCCCCTAGATAAAACTCTCTCTACGGGGCTTACAGGGGGCTAAAACAAAAACCCCCCGTATCAACGGGGGGCTAATGTTTCGGGGGTCAGGGGGTCAGTCGTCACCTAGATACAGGGCGATAACATCTTTCGGGAACTCATTGACTTCATCTAGCAAATACTCCACGCCGTCTTTGGTCAATGAGCAGACAAGCCAAGTGTCGCAATCGTCGCAACTAGTAGGCGTATCACTCTCGTAAATCTCTGGAGCATAGACCTCTGCCGCAATCTCGCCCTCTGGTGTAGCAACACCATTAGGCGTGTCCATCATCTCTGGCATAAATGGATAAGTGTTCCACTCTAGCCCGTGCTCTTTGCCAAACTCACTAGCACAATCACGGCACTTGATAAACCAACACTCGTCTTTATCTTTACATAGATAAAGTGTTTCTAGGTATTTTTGTTCGGACATAAGTCCAACCCTCTTTCATTCAGGAACTTCCCCTTTAGAAGTTCTCTTCTAGGAGTTTAGCACGGGGCAACGACAAATACAAATTAATCCACGCCCCCGTGTTTTTTAGTGAAAAAATGAATACTCGGCAATTTCAATCCAAAAATAAAACTTAGGGCTTAAAGCAAAACTGCCACCTTTTCGGGTGGCAGTTCGCTTGATGAAACTAATGACTATTATGCCAAGTTCCATTCGCACTTAGGCAACGCCTTAAGCACTTCTGGCGAATTGGCGTATCTATCAGTTAGCCACTCAACAAAAGTTTCTACTGCTTCATCTACTGAATTTGCTTCAGTAGTTAGCGAGTGTTCCATAACAATACCTTTATCAGCAATAGTTGCCGACACTTTGTATCTTTCCACTTGTCTAGCCCTTTCAGTAATCAAACTTTTTGATTACAAAGTAATCTTAGCACATAACCCCGACATAGCAAAACCTAAACTGCTAGCCGTGTTTGTAAGTGAAAAAATGAATACTCTGGTTTTTGGATTGAAAAAACTCCCCCGCCAAACTGACGGGGGAAGTTTTTACGCTAGCAAGACGGGGAAACGGCGCTCTACCTGTTTATAGGTTAGTTCATAGAAAGTTATGTAAAACCTAGTTTCGACTTCCCCTGACGGCAATTTGTATTTTTCAATAATTGGTTCCGTGAGCCAAAGTGTCCCCGTGTCCTGTTTTTTTACTTCCACTACTCTCTTACCACTCTTATTGGAGAGTTTGTCCCCTGCTTTAAGATTGTAAGCCGAATAGTTGGCTATTTTTGGTGGCTCGCTTTTTGCGAATTCATAAACCGGCATTTCTGCCCCTTTTCTATTGACTACTTCTGGTTCGCCAATAAGTCAATCCTACACCATTACACGCTAAAAACAAAACCTAAACAAAAGCCGTGTCGTTTAGGTGAAAAAATGAATACTACAAAATTTAAGTAAAACTAATCCCCCGTGAGTTCTAAAACTTACGGGGGTTAGTTTCGGTGTTTAGACTTCTACAAACTGCTCGCAGTAGTCGCAGGCGTATCCAGCACTCTCAACCTCTTCGCCACAGCCACCGACACACAAGTCCACAATCTCAAAGTAGTCTGCTACAAAGAAGTCCTTAGCACCATTCGGGTAATGAACAGCACACTCCGCACACAGCCAGAAGTAAGTTAGTTCCCTAATCTTATCTGGGTCAGTTAGCCCGTGAGTGTCTGCCTTAGCCAATAGGTCAGCCAAGTCGCCGTCAAAATACGCTGAACAGCCGTCGCAGTTCAGTTCGCCTCTTACTCTTGCCATTTAGTTCCCTTTACTTTTTAAGTAACCAGCCAATCTGATTACAAAGTAATCTTAGCACGGGTCGCAGACATTTCCAAATCGCAGGGGCGACCCGTGTTGTAGAGTGAAAAAATGAATACCCAAAAACCTTGCCAAAAAAATTCGCCTAACTTTTCATTAGGCGAACTTTTTATTTAGGCAGTTTGGAATAACTTGGCTGCTACTTCACTCCACACTCTCAAATAAACTGCCAACTCAAAGGCAACTTTTTTGTCGTGTGGTTTATCTTGGTGTCGCTGGTTAGCCCTGATAATCAAGCGTTCTAACCTGCCGTCAGCCATTAGTAGCCCCGACCTGTCTAAGTTATCAAAATTAAGTTTGTCCAACATAATCTCGGCTAACTTCTCTACTTCTTTGGTATCCACTAGGATAACCCCTTTCTTTTGGTTATGTTGCTATTTTACCAGCCACCCCCGACAAAAGCAAATCTTACACGCAGAGCCGTATGTAAAAGTGAAAAAATGAATACCACTCGGTTTCCAAAAAAAAATTACCAAATCTCTACGGGTTCAGTTTCATAAATACCACCCTGCTCAATCAGGCGAGCAACCAATTCGCTAAGTTGCTCACCCGATAGAGAGATAGGGTCGGTGTTCATTAGGCTCGCCAAAACTTTAAGTCTTGCTTAAGCAACCACTCTACGAAGTGTGGATTAAAGAGAGCCTTAGCGTGTCGCTTATCCCTAATCAAATCTATCGCCTGTTGAGCCGTATAGCCGTCTATCATTAGCACTAAGGCAAGGATTAGGCTAGACCTGTTCAGCCCTGCTTGGCAACGCAACAAAACTCTCTCGCCCCGTTTCCAATCAGCGTGAGCCATTACAGCAATACGCTTAAAGGCGTTTAAGTCAAAGTCCGTATCGCCACTATCAAAGTATCCGTATCTAAACTCTTTAACCTGCCAATCAACAGGATTAGCCCAAGCGTAAAAGGTATAGACACTATCAAAGTGTCTAGGCTTAATTGAGATGTCTTGCCTGTCCAACTCAAAGCACTTGTCGCCAACACAATCATTATCGGCAGTTCCACCTAGCCATAGGTTCGGCAGTATCTCACTCCACACAGCCAAGTCTAACTTGCCAGCCAAAAAAGGCTCGTTGCTGTATGTCTTTTCGTATGTGTTCATTGTTTCCCTTTCCATAACTCAATTATCTCATTAACCTAACCTAAACGCAAATCTATTTATTCCCCCGTGTTTCTGTGTGAAAAAATGAATACCCAAGTCCCCCGACAAAAATTAATCCCCTGCCTTGTTTCAGGCAAGGGACTAATTTGGATTGGACTACAACCCGAAATTGTTTAAGACATAGTCTTTATCCAACTCAAAGAATTCTTGGACAACTTCGGTGTAAGCGTAATCTTCATCTTGTTCCCACTCGGTAATTGTTGAGCCGTCATCTGCCGTATAGACTTTCGCTTTCTCAATGGACACCAAATAGACTTCGCCCTTGTAGTAAGTATCAACGCTGTTGATTAGAAACTCCAAGTCGGCTAGTGCCATAGTGCCTTTCTCGCCATAAGCGACAACTCTACTCCACTCGCCCTGTGAATAGCCCTTAAGTTCATAGAACAGGTGTGGAACACCCTTGCTATCTAGGTATTTGCTAATCTGTTTCTCGGTGTTAGCAAAGTCGCCTTGATAAAGGCTATCGCCAATTATGGTGTGGATAGCGTTGCTGTATTCGCTATTTGAGCAGAAAGTAGTTATCCCCCTAGCGCATTGGATAGTTTCTAAGGTAACGCCCAATTCACTAGCGTAGTCATCAGTAGAGCCATACTGCCCTGTGTGATAGGCAACTGCCCTTGTGTTGCTGTCTATCTCAAAGATAGAACTTGGTTTTTCTTTTTCCATAATTCCCTTTCAGTTGGTATCTCCAACTAGTATCCACTTTACACCATAGGACAGACATTACGCAACTTAGGATTAAGGCGTGTCTTTTGAGTGAAAAAATGAATACTGAGCAACTTAGCTTAAAACAAAGTTCCCCCTGATTTCTCAGGGGGACTTTGCTACCTAACCCTAGATAGTGGTGTGGATTACATTAATCCTAATCGCAGGGCTGTCGTATTTGATTGCTTCCCAAACTTCAGGATAGGCAGACTTGAGAACCTTAAGGTCTGGTCGTTCGGTGATTACTTCTGTAATCTTGGCAACCTTAATGTTTCGGTGGATAAGGGTAACTGGTGTTTCGCCAACTTCGGCTAGAACCTGTCCCCTTAGGCTGTCTGCCAACTTCTCAAGGTCGGCAATTTGACTTCTTACCTTAGACAAGTGGTCTAAGGTATCTACCATTGACTTAGAAACTTTGAGTGTAGTTTCTGTTGTAGTAGTCGTGGTAGTGATACTAGTGGCTGTCTTAGCCATAAGTGTCCCTTTCTGGACTAGTTGTTTATTTGGTGCTATCTGGCTATCTGAACCAGATACTAGTATCTTAGCACACTACCCCCGACAAATACAAGTTACGACACGAAAATTAAAAAGCGTGTGAAAAAATGAATACTGCCGTATCTTAGCCAGATAAAGATAAACCCCCGTATCTCTACGGGGGCTATCTTTAAGGCGTTCTACCAATCTTCTTGGTCTTGGTCTTCTTCTTCTTCTTCTTCTTCTTCTTCTTCTTCTTCTTCTACTTCTTCTACTTCTATGCTCTCAACGCTGTCGTATTCCAAAACAGCGTCATCACCATAGTAAGCCGACCACGCCAATTCTTCTGCCTCTTTTTCGGTGTTAGCCTCAATTTCGCCAGCATAATTGACCTGTATTTTTACATAATACTTGCCCACTTGTTTTTCCATTTCTAGTTAGTATTTCTAACTACTAAGTATCTTAGCACGCCCCACAGACATAGCACAACATTTCATTAAGGTCGGCATTTCTAAGTGAAAAAATGAATACCACCTGAAACTTCCAATTAAAAAAATAGCCCCCGAAAAAATCGGGGGACTACTTTTAAGCGATTACAAATCTTTACGAGTTGTTACATACGCCCAGATAAAAACTATAACGCCCAGAACAGCAAAAACATAACTTAATGTCTGCCAAGTAGCATAACCAACTAAGTCATCATTGTTGTCTGTAACAGCCCATAACTGAACATAGCGTTTGGCAATTTCGGCACTTAGAAAGCCAAAGCCGATTACCAGCATAGACAGCAAAGACCTAAAAATAAATCTAGCCATTACCCTTTACCTTTCCGTCAAGCACCTTGCCCGACTACTTAATGCTACCACATCTAGCCCGATTATCCTAATCCAACACACAAGCCTATCCGTCAAGTGAAAAAATGAATACTAGGCAAGCCGTCAAATAAAAACGGGTAGCAACTGAAAGGGGATAAAGTTGCTACCCGTCTATTTCGGGGCGTCTATTCCACGCCCGTTGCGATTAGGGGAAAGGGGGAATACCCTAATCGCAAGCCGTCAAACCTGTCTAGCGTTCGGCTTTGCGAACTCCGTTATAGGCTCGCCGTCATCTGTCCAATACTCGCCGTTATCGGCATTGACATAGATAGTCGGGTTATCCCAACCCGATACGCTGTCCGAGCCGAAAGCGTCAATTCCAAAACCAGACGAGCCGTCATACTCGCCGAGCCGTGCGAACTCCCAGAATAGTTGAGCCGTCAAATAAGACGGGTCGCCTATCCTGCCTGTCCGTGCCAGAACTTCACGGACAACCTTAAGTCCGTCCGTGCCTGCCCAATGCCCGTAAAGGTTAATCGGTGTTAAGAACCGCTCGCTTTGTATCTGTATGTATGCTCTATCGCCCATTTTGTATTTCCTTTGCTTTGTCTAGCGTGTCTTGTAGTGCGTCAATACTCCCAGCAAGGTTATCAAAGACTTCCGAGCCTTTGTCCCAAGTCCCCTGTTCGTATTTGTATGTTTCTAGTTTCTGTTCTAGCCAAGTAATAAGTTCGTTCATTACTTCTTTTCCTTTCCGCAGTTTTCGTGTAGGTCTTGCTGACCCTTTGCCGTGTCAAACTTAGACCACCTTTCGCAATGGTCGCAGTAATACTCAAATAGAGCCATTAGCTTAATTCCTGTTCCATTAGTTTCTCAAAGTGAGCCTGTCCGTCTGTTGCCGTAGAGATGTCAAAAACCTGCTCTTTGGTGATACGCCAATAAGCGAACACCTGCTCTGATAGTTGTGCGAACTGCTTTGGTGAAATCTTAACGCTTGCGTTTCCTGCCACTATTGAGAAGTGGTTGCTTAGGAAGTTGTCAATAGTTAAGTCTTGCTTAATTATGTTTCCCATTTTGTTTCCCTTTTCTGTGTCAAGTCTTTCCTGACTACAAAGACTAATTTACACCATACCAGCGACAAAGTCAAGCACCAACACCAGCAAGCGTGTTTCAGGTGAAAAAATGAATACCAGCAAAAAGTAATCTAAAAAAAGAAAAACCCCGTATCGCTACGGGGCTTAACTTAATCTTAAGAACTAGTCCTCGTCCTCGTCCTCGTCAGCACACTCTCCATCGCACCCGAAGTTGTAGCACTCATCGCACTCGTCCTCGTCTGTATCAAACTGCCCAATAAGGTCTGTAAATCCTTCGTTCGGGTCGCCTGTAACAGTTTCTACTGCCTGTATGAACTTAAGCGAACAAGATTGAGCAAACCACTCTTTAAGCGTTTCTAGCATTTCAGCGTGAGTTTTCTCATCGCTGGTGAATAGGCTATCAGGCTCATCGCCATAACCATACTCACGCATTTTAGCAACTTGCTCATCGTCCATTAGAACATAGATTTTGTGGCAGGTATCCCAAGCAATAGCCTTAGCACCCACTAAACCATCATCTACATTGTCCCAATCAATTTTTGCCATTTGTGTTTCCCTTTTCTGTTGGACTTTCCAACTACTTAGATAGTAGCACACTTCCCCCTACAAACTCAACTTTTCATTAGTGGCGTGTTTTTCAGGTGAAAAAATGAATACACCTTTCGTGTTAAACCAAAAGGCAGGGGGTCGCCCTGCCTAGTGGTGTCTGCCTACTTGTTGTCGTCTGCGATAGGGAAAGCCTGCTCAAAGGCTTTATCTACTTCGGGGTCGTTCAGCCACTCTAAGAACTCCTTAAGTCCTTCCCCTGTTTCTAGGTTCAGGAGTGGTGGTCGTAGTAGTGGATTTTTGTCGGGGTCGTTGATGTTAATTTGTCTGCCCTTTCTCTCGGCGTTTTTGTTTTTCATACTTACTACAACTGAATAAGCGTGTTAATTATTCCCGACAATTACAAGTTTTGTCGTGTTCCAACATTAAAGAGTTTTCAGGTAGTCCCTGTATGCGTTCCAACAAATCAAGAGCCGCCCAATAGTTATGCCACCAATACTGAGTATCGTGGTCGCACATTGAGTGGTAGAAATCTGCTGTCGTTTCTATGATTTCTATTGCCTGCTGTAAATCTTTCGCTGGCTCTGTGTTTTCTGTCATTTACTTTTCCTTTCCTTTTTGCCACTTGCCACAACTCTCACACACAGCGTCGCCAATTCCGGTGTTCCAAATCAAAGGTGCGTAGCCACACTTGTAGCACTTCCAAAACTCAACGCCATAAAGTTCCATTTCTTTATCTGACATTTCGTTCCAATAGATTTTTTTGATTTCTGCCATTTGCCCTTTTTCCTTTCGTGTTGATTACCAACAGAACCCACTTTACCACTAATCCAAAGTTAATACAACTTACGCCACGCATCAAAGCAAATGCTAGTGAAAAAATGAATACCACAAAAATCGGCAAATAAAAAAAGTATTGCCTAATCCAATCTCTCGTATTGGTTTATTAGGCAACACCTAGTCTTTGCTAGTCGTCAGTTTCTACATCAACGTATAACTGCTCAGGACTTTCGGCAAGGAACTTTAGAAAGCACTTCTTACAAACAGGACTTTCATAAACCGACCATTGACCCTGAACGATTATTGTTGCTACGGCTGTTGCCTCAAACTCACACCAGCCGAAATCGCACTTGACTTTGGTTTTGTTTTTTTCCACTTTTCACCACCTTTCGTTATGTCTTAATTTTATCACAAAGCACAGACAAAAGCAAATTACGCCACACCAGAAGTTTTATTAGTGAAAAAATGAATACCAAACTTCTTAAACCAAAAAGCCGAACACAAGTTCGGCTCTGGCTTTAAAGCGTTCCACGCAAGTTGCGAAGTCTGGAAATCTGTTGGTCTATCTCTACAAGTTCCACCATTGTTAGTTCGTCAGTTGCTACTGCTCGTCTAATGGTCTTGTCCAAGTCCATAACTCCGTCAGCAACTCTCCACCCGTTAACTACTCCCACAAGTCTTTCATCTCGGTTGTAGAGTGCGATAATCGGTTGTCCGTTGCTACTTTGTTTCATTGTTTCTAGTTCCGTTAGCATTTTGTTCCTCTCTGTTGTCCGTTGCTGTTTCCAAGCCTACCACATAAGCAAGCCTTAGTCAAGCCCCATAGGCGAGCCGTTAGGGGTTACAGGCGAGCCGTTAGGCGAGCCGATAAAGCGAGATAGGCGAGCCGTTATTTCAGGCTCGCCTATCCCAAGCCGTTCCGTTCTAGTCGCTACTGCTCGGTGATGATGTCCGAGTGAATACGCTAGTTCCTAGTGTTAAGTCGTGTCCGATAGTATCGGCTTCAATCTCAACAGAAGTTCCTGTGGTCGTGCCGTTGTCCCAATCCCGAATACGCATTATGCCAGCCAATAAAATCCTGTCGCCCTTGCTGATACTCATAGCGGTATTAACGGCTAAGGTCTTGTAGGAAGTAATGGTGAACCAATTTGTTTCACCTGTTTCCCACCTGCCCTCTGCGTCGTTCCAGCGTTCTAGCGAACTTGCTAGACGGAACGAAGTAATTGGCAAGCCTGTCTGCGTTACAAGGTGTCGTGGTGTTGTTGCTACTAGCCCTGTAACTGTTACTCTTTGTTCTTTCATTTGTTCCCTTTCAGGACTACTTTGGTTTCGCCCTGTTGATACTCTCACTTTACACTAACGCTAATAAAAAGTCAAGCCCACGCACCCAAAAGTTTTTGTCGTGTGAAAAAATGAATACCAGAGAAAGCGAGCAAAAAGAAACCACCTAACCGAAAGGGGTAAAGTTAGGTGGCTGTTCTTTTACTCGGTAAGTTCTACCAAGAACTATCGTAATAAAAGTCCCAGTTAAGAAACTTTGGATTAGAGAGTAAGCGTTCTAGGATTTGGGCAGTTCTTTCTAGCCCCCAGAAATACCACTCGTCATAGTCGTATGTGCCAAAGAAAAACCCTGCGTGTGCTGGCAGAAGTTTCTCTGCTTTGCTGTGGTCGTCTAAAACCTCTTTACAAAGGTTATGGAGTTCGGTGAGTTTGTCGGCAGATACATAGTATTCCTTACAATCATCCTCGCCATCTTGGACATTATCCACGAACCACTTGTGGATTTGATTACACTTACGCCAATAGCCAACCTTAACGGCAGGCGTAATGCTAGGGTAATCATCATCAAGTTCGCTAGGTAATAGCCCTAGTTCTGCGATTAGGTTGTCGTATTCTGGATTTGACACTTTAACTAGTTGGTCGCCTACTTTCTTGTAGTCGCTACCACTAATGTATTTTCTTGCGTATAGGTATTGGTCTAGTCCCATTTTCTTTTAGCCCTTTCTGGCTCTTGTTGTTGTGTTGTTCATTGTAGCAAATCACTCGTCAAAAGTCAAGTGAAACTCTGGTGGCAGATTATCAACTGACCACTTACAAAGTTGCTCTTGCTCTTGCTTTATCATCAGCATACTTTCTGTCATCTCTGAAACCTCTTTCATCAAGGTATCAACTCTGGAAAGGTCTAAGCCATTTACTAGAAGTTCTGCGTTCAGCCCCTCTATTCGTGCCATAAGCCCTGCCCTGTGAAGTCTTGCGTTTATCAACATTGACTTAAAGGTTTTCAGTTTTTCTAATAGTTCGTTTTCGTCCATACCTAAACCTTATCACTAAACACACCTCAAAGCAAATCTATTTGGAAACAGGCGTGTTGCGAGTGAAAAAATGAATACCAGATTTTTTTGATAAAAAGAAACACCAGCCAACCTTAATGAAAAGTTGGCTGGCGTTCTTATTCGCTAGTTCAGCGTGAGAACCTTAGTTACAGGCTTGGCGTCCTCTGCTCTGAACATAGCCAAGATTTCTGGCTGTGTCTTAGCAAGGAACTCCACTAACTCTGCTGTGTTGTAGCGTGTAGGGTTTTTAGGCTCTATTAGGTGGATTTTTACTAAACGCTTGCCCTTAGCGTCAGTTCCAAACTTAGTCTGCTCGTTGCCAAGTTCGTCAAGAATAGTCTGGCGACTTTTATCAACAATCTCTTTAACTTGCTTTTCTAAGTTGTGAGCATCTCGGAGTTCCCGAACTGCCTTTTGACCCTTTGCCGAGAGGCGAACCTCTGGCTCTGTGGTTGGTGTCAGCACTACCCTTGCTGTTGGGGCGGTCTTTCCCGCTGTCGTGGTTTTATTTGCCATAAGCAAATCTTAGCAAAAATCTCTGGTCAAGTCAAATCTATTTAGCAACAGCGTTTCGGAAGTGAAAAAATGAATACCAAGAAACTTTGTTAAAAAATTAGCGAGCAGTTTAAACACTTGCTCAGGTGTTCGGCTAACGCAAGTCCTACGATTTACCCTTACGGAACGGGGGACTAGGGGAAGCCAAGTCTGTAAGCAGTTTAGAACACTTGCTTAGGTGTTATCTCTTTCTGCGAGAAGGGTCTAGCGTTTCCACTCGTTCAGAGCCACAAGAAGTTCCTCTGGCTTAACTTTGAGAGCAAGACATACAGCAACCAAAGTATCGGCTGGCATTTGTCTTTGCTTGTGGAAGTATCTGCTAAGGCTGGATTTCTGGAAACCCTTTGCGATAGCAAACTGATTTAGGGATTTGTATCCGAGTTCTTGGTAGCGTTCTACAAACCACGCCCAAGTGTCTATCTTTTTTGTTTTTGGCATTTCTACTCCGTTTCTTTTTATTCCAAAACTTCTAGGATTTGGAAGTTTATGTCTTGGATTATTCCTGTCTTTGCTAACTCAAACTGCTCTCGGTTATCAAAGTAGAAATAAACTCTTGGGTCATACGGATAGTTCTCGTCATACACAACCGAGCCGTCCCCGATAACTACTGTTACTTCATCTGTGTCCGTCTGTTCGTCGTCCCAAGTAACTAGGACATCTACGAACTCTTCTTTTTGTTTTTTACTCATAGCAATACCTTACAGCAAGCCTTTCGTTTTGTCAAGTCTATTCCGAGCCATAAATTAATGGACGGATAATCTTGTAGCCCTTGTGGAGTTCGTCCTCCGTTTCCTCACGCCACTCGTTTTCGTGGTCGTCCCAGACAAGTCCGTCATCAAAGCGAGCCGTAGCCGTATCGTCGTCTATCTCTACTTCACCCGTATCAAGATTTACAGTTACTACATAATGAACCAAGCGAGCCATTATTCGTCCTCCAATTCCTCGGCTTGCTCTTTGTAGTTTTTCCAAACTTCCTCGTGTCCGTACATTTGCTCTACTTCATCTAGCAGTTCGTAGAACAACACTTTCCAATCGTTCCTATCCATTAGTTTTCCTCGTCTTTATCTAGGTGGCAATTACAATTTATTCCAAAATAACTAAACTCAACACCACAGGTGTCGCATACTTCTATCTCGCCCATTAGTTCTCGTCCTCAATAAAGATGATTTCTAGGCGAGCAATACGCTTGCCCCAATTCTCGTCCTCTACATAGTGAGCATAGACAGGATAGAACCCGTCCCCGTAACCTGTTCTGGCTACAATACCAGCACCCTCACCACCCGTTCTAATGAACCCAAGTTGTCCTGCCCCCTCGTCTGTCATAGTGGTAGCACAAGCACCAGCCCAAGAATAATGTCCCACGCCAGCCTCACCCATTTTGTTATCCACAAAATCGGAAACATAACTAGGGTCGGTGATTAGGATTGTTCCACTATCAACAGCACAATAGCCAATGCGTTCTGTGTATGTCTTTGTCGTCATTTTGTCCTTTTCTGTTAGTTGTTTGTTGCTACTTGGATACTATCATAGTGCCAAGATAATTGTCAAGTATTTCCTCTGGCGTGTCTGGAACTCCACCACCCATAACTAGTCCAGCACGAACTACTAATTCAGATGTGCTAATTCCCATACACTCGGCAACCTCAACTAGCATTTCGCTACTTGCCTCTTTCTTGGCATTTTCCAATTCCCAGAGATAAGTAGTTGAGATACGCCCAGAACCACTAGCCGACATTTGTCGTAGGGTAATCGCATTGTCGTATCTGTAATCACTAATTACTTGACCTAGTGCTTTTCTAAAAAGCAAGTCGCCATTTCTCATTGTCATACCATAAAGCCTTTCTCTTTCCCTAATTCTATCGCCCTTGCTATTGCTGTGTCAAGGTCAAAGAATACATCACCATACTCCCAACTTCCGTCTTGGTCGTGGAAAATCTCAAACCAAGGATTATTAATACACTCCAACCTTTCAGCGTCCATTAGTGCGTTTATGTCCTCGTCTGTTCTTATGTTGTTGTCAAAGAAATCACTTGTGTATCTAATTACTTCGTGGTCATCTCGTTCCTCGTTGTTGTAGAGGAGGTATTTCATCTCGCCACAACGCATTACATAAAAGTTGGTTTCAGTAGGTTTAGCCCACACCTGCTCAATGTCCTCATACACATAGAACTCTGGTGCTTGCTGTGTGGCACATAGGCACTCCAACAACATTTCGTTCTCAAAGCCAGCCTCTATAATCTGCCCACACATTTCGCAGGGAGGTCTTTGTGGTTCTGTTTCCATTTGTGTCCTTTCGTCTTTGTCAGCCTAGCATAAACCTATGACATTTCCAAATACATTTCATAACTTTTTATTACTAATCCAAAGTTGGCTCGCTGCCAAACCAGATGCTAGTGAAAAAATGAATACTAATTTGGAACTTAAAAAAGAAAAGACAGAGTGCTACTTAGTTGCTTGTGGGTATTTCGCAGTAATGCTGGTCGGTGTTAACCCCGACCTCTGCTACTTCCAACGTAGAACTGTATTTCGCTTTTGCTCTGTCTTTTGCTTTGGTCTGCTTCTCATTAAGCTAATTTGATTATGCCCTTACGGACAAGTGCTTCTATCTCCACAGAACCTAGTTTAGCGAGTATTCACTCGGTTTCCTTGACATTAAGAGTTAGCCATTAACTACCCCAACGCACCAACTATGGTTCAGCGAGTTCCGTTATGGGAATTAAGGTATGAGCATTACCTCCTACCCTCGCACCAACTATGGTTCAGCGTTTGTCAAGCAAGTCTTTATTGAGTTGTCAAATCTTATCCGTCATACTAGCACGAATAAGCGAGCCTGTCAAATCTTTTTTCGTCTGGCGAGCCTGTCTGCTCTATCGGATAGCGAATTAAAAACATAAGCGAACTTATGTATCCGTCTGCTTATCCAGAGCAGTTTCTTAGAGCAAGCCGAATAAAACTTACTTCGCATTAGTTATCCAAAGTTGGATAGATACGCTTGCCGTCTGTATCAGCAACATACAGGTTCATAGTTCCCTCTATGAACTCCATAAGTTCGTCAGGGTCGTTGTTGTTTTCGGTGATAAGTTCGTAAGCGTTCTCTGCTGTGTTAGTTCTTACTCGGTAAGATTTCTGGACAACAAGGATAAACTCTTTATCATCTCTCGGACAATCATCATACCAATCGTCCTCGTCGTCGTCCCTAGCACAGATACACCCGTCCTCGTCGTCTTTATCAACATAGTCAGCGTGGCTCTGTGGTATGTCCCACTCTTTAAGTGTAGATACTTCTGTTTCGCCCTCTGGCTTATCATACTCGCCACCCCAGCCTTGTTCCTCCTCCACATACCAATAGAAGTGAAGTTCTGGGTGTTGTTCTGCCATAGCACTCATAGCAGGTTCAGGCATACTCCAAGGCGTATCGTATGTGTAGATTAGTTCGTCATAGTCGCCCTCTATTTCCAAACCAACATTAGAGCAATCCCACTTACAACCCCAATTCTTTAAGTTCCACGCATACCAATTATTTTCTGTATCGCCAACTTCTTTGCCCTCAACCCAGCCCTTAGTGCCAAAGTATTCGCCATTGTCAATGATTTCCTGTGGTGGTGCTACAAAGTTCCAGAACGACAAGTCCTTTGGTTCTGATAACTCAACCTCAATCTTGCGTTCGTTTTCAGGAACTTTGGTATTAGTTCCGTCCTCGTTGCGTATCCATTGTTCAGATAGCCAGCGTGTTTCGTGTTGCTTGCTTGCTTTATCAGCAAAGGCTTTTAGTTGCTCTTTGCTACCATTAACTGTCAGTTTGTTATAGACCCAATTTGGCATTTGTGTCGTCCTTTTCTCTTTGTGTTGTTTCCACCTTACAGCAAATCTTTTTATTTGTCAAGGTAGAAACGCCTTGTATGGTTTTAATTTTTCTAGTTGTGGTCGGCAGATTTCTATGAACATAGGTAGGTGTGCGAACTCTTGCTCAAACGCAGACCTAGTTGTCCAATGGTCATAGACAAAGAAGTCCCACGCTTTTAGGTTGCTCTCGTCTATGTTGGCTATTTCTACCCAATCGTCATAGTCGCCTGCCTCTAAGACATACTCATAATCGCTGTCAGGGTTTTCGTTTGTTTCCCATTGTAAGTAGTAAGCCCTGACATTTAAAACTCCACTATCCTCGTCATAGTAAAGGTTAATGTCGTATTCGTTTGTGTAAGGGAATACTTCTGTATCTATCAACATAACTCCACCTTACACCTTTACTAATCAAAAGTCAAACTAATCTGGTCGTGTCGTGTTTTATTTAGGTGAAAAAATGAATACTAGATTTTTAAAAAAAGAAGGGGATACCAACTTTGGATTAACTAATGAAAAGATTTCACCCTTCGCCTTCGGGTGGAAAGTTTGTATTAGTTAATGCGAAGTTGTAACTAGAAGATTTTTAGATTGAGATTGAAACTTGGATTTCAGTTGGAGCTTAAAAGCGAAACTCCCAGATAAGAAATGGGCAAGGTTATCTGGGAGTTTCTAATCTGTCGGGGAGAACTGCTAGGAAAGGGGACAAGAAACTAGCGTTGCTCAATCCCCGACAGACTTCTTTGTAATCAGTTAGGCATTACGCTTTCCTGTCTGTTCTAGTGCTTTCGCACAGGCAGAGCCAATGAGAGTGGCTATGTCCTGCTCGGCAGTTCCATTGACCCATACAGCCTCCGAGTTCTCTGCTGTAATCACGCCAGCGTTATCGGAATAAATACTAGTTCCTAATTTATCTGGCGAAATCCAGAGAACAGCCACTCCGTTACGCTGGCACTCTTTCATAATCTCTTTGGCTCGTTTGGTTTCGTGTGAAGTGTATTGTCCGTCAGACACGACTACAAGCAACCTAGCACCACGACCATAGAGCAAGTCCAAAGCACCATTTAGAGCAGACCAGCCCTCGTCAAACTTTTCAGTTCCGTCTGGTGCTGTATAGACCTTAACTTCATCTAGGCGTTGCCCGACTTTGAGAGTTGGGAATACACCAGAGCCGAAATAGACCATAGCAGTTTTCGCCTGAACTCTGCGACCTGCCTCTGCTAGAACCCACGCTGTCGTTGCCATAGGGTTCATAGCCGAACCCATAGAGCCTGAAACATCTACCATTACACCAACAGACAGAGTTGGCTCGTCTGTGTATTTGCGTGTCTTACTTTCCCACGCCTCTACCTGTGTGTTAATGCCCTTGCTCTTAAGTGCGTGTGCCTGAACCATAGTGCGAGTTTTTAGTCTGCCAGCAGGAATAGCACTAGACCTGATTACGACATCTCTCTCACGATACTTCGCCTGTTCCAACATCTTAGAAATCTTTACAGAGGCTATGCGTTCCTCTGAACTAGGTTGGCGAGTTAGAACTAGACGAGAATTGCTACCACTCTCACCTGCCCCAGACGACTTAGAGAAAATCTTTTCAGCAGTTTCCTTGTCTTTTCTTTCCTGCTGGTTAGTCTTTTCCTTTTGGGAAAGTTGCTCTTTGTCGTTCTCACTTTGTTCTTGGTCAGCGAGGTCGTCAGCGTTAGCAATAGAAACTTCCTCACTATCGTTCTTGATAGCCTCAACCAATTCAGAAATCGCCTGCTTGATTTTCTCTTTCATCTCGTCAGACATTTCAGAGCCAGAGCCAGAGCCAGAGCCACCCTCGCCCTGTTCGTTCTCTGGTTCTTGACCTTGCTCTACTGCTTTGTCTTTAACTAGTTTTGTCCAGCGTTTAGCAAGTTCTACACCTCTACCAAAATCACTAGGGTTTAGGTGCGATAGAGTTTGGAACTCTGTCCAGATAGCACGAAGTTCGTCAAGCAGTTCGTAGCCAAGAACTTCTGAAACCTTGTCCTCAATCAAAATCGTATCACTAGGCTCTAACACTCCACCTGTAACTCTGGCAAGTGCCAGCCCTGCCAAGTTGCTCGCAACTGCGACAGCAGACATCTCGCCAATCTTTTCATTGACTTCGCCAAGTGAAAGTTTGAGAGCAGAGGCTCGCAGGAACAATTTGTTTCTAGGCATAATTCTTACACCCAGAGCCTCAATGCGACTTTCCTCTAACAGATAGAAGTTGTCGTATTCACGCTTGGTAAGTTCCTTAGCGTTAAACAATTCCTCAAAGCGAGAGTGTTCCCAACCAGAGTATCTGGCGTGTAGGCTTTCGTGATAGATAACACCAATAGCCTCTGGAAACTCGTATTGGCATTTACGCTTGCTAAGGTCGCCAACCATTTCAGGCGTGGTCGCCTCACCAAAAGCGATAGGCAAGTTGATTTCTATTTCTGCTGTGTCTGGAATAAAGCAAGCCAACGCCTCGCCCATACCAGCGTCTTTGCCACCATACACAGCGAGGTCATTACGACCAGCCCACTCGTTAGCGACCTGCCCAATGGTCGCACAGGTAGCCAGCCACTCTTTCGGAGTTTCGCTAGTGCGTGTTGCTATTCTGGATAAGTGTCCCATTTGTATCTGTCCTTTTCGTGTTGTTGTTTCGTTCTACTGCGATTTTAGCAGTTAGGGTTGGGAGTGTCAAGTCTATTTCGCAAGTTTCTTGACACTCCCTTTTAGCAGGAACGGAACTGCTAAATCTTGGCAGACTTGACTTCCTCACCAAATACTCTGGTAAAGACATCTGCCACAACTGACCTGTCGTTTTCAGGCGAGCAGGCAACTAGGTTGGAAACAGCCCACGCTGTTCCATAGGTTTTGGCTAAGTCCCTAAAAGCAAGCAACTCTCGGAATTGTGGCGACCAACTAATTTCGCCTGTCTGCTGTTTCTTGTTTAGGTTCTGGCTGGCTGTTACTGCTGGTGCTGGAACGCCCAACTTCTTAGCAAGCGACCAATCAGTAGTCATTTCCACTTGGATAGAGAAACGAGAGAGCAGAGCCTCTGATAGACGAACACCAATAGCGTTAGGGTTAGTCGCACCTACGACATAAAAACCCTCTTTGGCTTTGATAGTTCCTCGTTCTGGGTTCTGGGTAATTGTGATTTCATCTCGTCCGTCCATTAGACCATAGACAAGTGAAAGCACCTTTGGGTCAATAAGACCAATTTCGTCAATGAGTAGAACTTTGCCCTGCTCAACTGCTCTGGTCAATGGTCCGTCAATCCACTCAAAGCCACCACTCGGAGTTTGGACATAGCCACCTACGAAGTCTGAAACTTCGGTGTCGCCTGTTCCAATGATAGTTTCCAACTCGTCAGGGAACGCACCCTCAACGAGAGCAGTTTTACCACATCCTGGACTTCCATAGAGTAATACGAACTGACTAATGGTTCTGCTCTTACGCAAAACCTCAATGTCGGAGTGTTCGCCCCACATACGAGAGTAGTAGTCCTGCCCATTTGGTCTAGGGTATTTGTCCAGACCTTTAAGGTTTTCTACACTCACTTTGGTTTCCTTTGGAGTTGATTTGTTTTCGCCCTGCTTGGAACGCAAACTAGCACGACCCTCTGCTGGCATTAATGATACTAGACCAGCAGGAACTCCTGTTGGGTCTAAGGTCTGAACAGCCACTCCATAGATAAGGCTGGTCAGGTCTGGGTAGAGAGTATCTATCTGCTCTACTGCTTTTGTTGTTGTCATTTTGTATTTTCCGTTCTGTTATCTGACAATGTTGATTATACTAGTTTTTCTGGCATACCGCAAGCAACTCTGGCTTTTTGTAATCTACGCATTAGAGCCTGTGGTGTTGAGTATTTTCCTACTTCGTTGAGGTCTAGTGCTGACACTTCCACAACGATAGGTCTGTTTCTGATTACGAACTTGTGAGAAATCTGGTCAATAAGCGACCTCTCAAACTTGGTAACCATTTTCACAGCGAGTTCCTGTGCGAGTGGCTTAGGAACAGGATTACCACCTAAAAGGAGTTCCTTGTTATTTACATCTGTGAAAGTGATACGCCATTGTTTTCTAGGTGAAGTGCTAGACAAAGTGCGAGAGTGGAAAGCCATACGCACAAAGTTTTCTTTGTGGTCAAAGCCCTCTGGTGTGATTAGGATTTGAGTAATCCTGTCGTTGTCGCCCTCTGTTGGAACTAACTCTAAATACAGAGCCTTACCAACAATGGTGTTTTCTGTTATTTCTGTTGTTGTCATTTGGTTTTCCGTTCTGTTTGTGTTTATGACTTTCTGATTAAAGCATTAAGTTTTTTGTTTGTCAAGTCTATCTATTAAGTTTTTTCATTGTGTCTTTGACGAACTCAAACGCCACTAGTCGCCTGTCCTCTGCGAACTTCTTAATAACTTCTTGGTTATTCTCTACCCAATTAGCAATAGCACCTGTTTCGTCTAGGTAGATAGGATTTCCCAAGTCGTAGGTATTAAGACTAGGTGCGTAGCCTATCTCTGTATAGGTTTTTATTTTCTCTGTTTCGCCAACCTGTATGCCATTTATGAACGAGGCTAGGTGTATGCCAACAAAGCCCCACCTCTGCTTTTCGTGTAGGGTTTTCTTGTATCTATACCATTGGTTATTAAATTGGCTTTCCCACGCTTTATACCTAGATACTTCCTCTTTGGTGTAGCCCTCAAAGAAAAAAGCGTGTTCTGGGAGTTTTGGATTTGGGTTCTTGCTATAAAGCCAATCAATTCCAACATAAATCTCTAAGCCCTCAATAACGCCTAGCGAGTGTTCCTCGTTTAGCACTGAGTAACTGCGTGGCGTGTAGCGAGTTATCTTGTCAGCGTATTCCCACTTTGTCAGCACGAACTCGCCTATTTCTCTTGTGTCTGCTTTTGTTTTCATACCAGAGAACTTAGCACGAAATCCTAAACCTTGTCAAGTCTGCTGGCGTGTCGCAAAAAA
>JACCDW010357400.1_pt1 | contig 19586 bp, 18 predicted proteins | sample 7449781 | NCBI WGS metagenome assembly JACCDW01 (sample SAMN15323449, study PRJNA562643) | freshwater metagenome | isolation source: river surface water | place: USA:Blue River Watershed | collected 2017-08-18
GCAATGACTACTCGATTCTCAACACCGAGAGCCCGAATCTGACCTATCACCCGGAGCGTCTGACCATGGAGAAAGGCGAGTCCATGTTCTCGCCCCAGGACCGCATCGGCCAGCTGACCATGCGCAACCTCGACATCGTCGACACCCGCGACAAGCTGGGGCTCTACACCCAGGCCGGCCTGCTGAAAGTGGGCAAGGGCGGGCATCTGCCGACGCTGGAAGGACCGACGTCGGAGGAGTGAGACCGGCGTTGACGCCACTTTGAACCAGTTGCTGCAGCTTGCGTTTTCTGGACCGCAGCTGCAGCGGGCTCACCCCGGATTTGCGCTGAATTCATCTCCCCAGGACTCAGGCTCGCGCCGCAAGAAGCCCGTGAGCGACTTGATTGGCGACGCCAGTCACTCTCTCATTCCCTTGAGTTTCTCCTTGAATCCCCCTTGATCCTTGATCGCTTGCGCGATTGCACACTGTTGCCTCTTGCAAGTCGCAATGATGTTATACTATAACGATTCCAATGCACTGCTGAGATGCGCTGCCTCGACCACGCGCAGCGCGCGATAGTCGCGCCACCTCACTTGCTCGACCTGAAGCAGCGCGCGTCAGCAGACTTCATTCTCCACCGATCAAGACACGCACTCGCGGAAGCGCAGGAACATGAACATGAACTTTTCACCTGTCAGACAGACGTCCCTGGGGGACGAGATGCCCTGCGTCGCCGTCTTTGGCAGCACGCTGAGGACTCTGTCCGAGATCTACAGACACGATGTGAACCTTGCAGTTCTTGAACGCGAGTTGCCTGCCAGGGTGGCGAACTACGCGGAGTCCCTTTGCATGCAGCAAGGCCGTATCTCTTGCGTGCGCATGCTGTCACTTCGAGAGATAGTGCCGGCACTGAGCGAGCACCTCCCTTCCCATGCAGATGTCGAGCCCTTCATTCAAGACGTCGAGGAGGTTGCCTCAATGCTGGGCTGTCTGTTCGGAACTGACACTCTCGGCCTGCGCCTGCAAAGTGTCGAGCATGCGCCCTGCCCGCGGTTTCACACGGACAAGCTTGCGTGTCGCCTGCTGCTGACGTATCGCGGCCCCGGAACACAGTGGCTCGACGAAGACAATCTGGATCGGCAATGGCTCGGCCCGATCAGGGCAGGCGATGACGGCATGAGAATGTGCGTCGATGCAAGGCGCATCAACGAGATTGCGTGCGGCAGTATTGCACTTTGCAAGGGAGAAGGCTGGGAAGGAAATGAAGGCAGAGGTTTGGTGCATCGCTCACCACCACCGCTTGCCGATTCCAAACGACTCGTTCTGACCATGGATCTGGTCTGACGATCACCTGACGAGGAACACTATCATGGCAAGATCCACCATTGGCGCGGCTGCATGGCTGTTGCTGGCACTGCACTCCGCAGACCTCATGGCTCAACCCCGAGGACCGCAGTTGCAGAGCGAAGCGGCTCGAAACGTTCAAGCCTATGTCACGCGGGCCGAACGTACCCCCGAGCAACGTGCGGAAGACACGTATCGGAAACCGGCACAGACCTTGGATTTCTTCGGCCTGCAACCCGACATGAAGGTCATCGAGTTCTACCCTGGTGGTGGCTACTACAGCGAGATAATCGCCAGCGGTCTGAACGCCGCAGGAGAGCTGCTGTTGATCGGCCCCGGATCCAGCAATGCTGAGCGCATGGCAGAGTCCACTGGAAAGCGCATCACTGCCATCCCGGACGCTGCGATGCAGGTCAGCGCACCGAATCCGGCAACGCGTTGGGCAACGGTCGAACGCTTTGAGCTCAACGTCAATGATGCCGACATGTTCATCACAGTTCGCAACCTGCACGATTACACGCAGGAGTCACGTCCCATCATGCACAGCGGTGTCCTGGCAGCGCTGAAGAGCGGTGGCATCTACGCCATCATTGACCACACGCGACGCCACAACGACACGGGAGGCATTGAGATCTGGCGTCGAGTGGACCCTGTCCAGGTGATCAAGGAAGTGGAGGCCGCCGGATTTGAATTTGTGGACTACTCCAATTTGCATTACCGCCCCGATGACACACTCGAGTTCGATACCACTCGACCGTCGATCAATCGGTACAGCGATCGTTTCACGCTGAAGTTTCGCAAGCCTTGAGCGGCTTGCATGCTGCCTGCGGATTCGACTTCTTCCCTCTCGTGCGATCACGTTCGGCTGTGACGGCCGGCGTGTAGCGGTCGTGCGGACTCTGACGAGCGTGTGCAGGCGACTCCACTCTCTGCAGCCTGCCGGACGGGAGTGGCGGCTGCAGCGTGAGCCCTTGGTCGGTCACAAGTGTCAGGTTCACACGCAACAAACTCGCATACCAGGGTTCCGCAAGCATCCTGTACACCTTGTCTGCATGAGTCGGGCCTGCCAGCTCGATCAGCAAGCGCTGAGGCCGGCTGCGCCTCAGCAGCTGCTTCAGGGCCTGCTGCATGAGTACGGCCATGGAGCAGCAAAGGCATCCCCCTTCCAGAAACTCCACGAATACCGTCGAATCCGCCACCTGTTGCCAGGCACATGCCCCGACTTCAAGCCCACCACGTCTGCCACTCAAAATGGCCCAGCGCTCCTGAGGCGGTTTGGTCTTGAGCAATTGCAGAATGAAGGCCGCGCTTTCTGCCTCGCACGGCCCCACCACGAAGGTGGTGTTGATCCCGGCCTGCACTTTCTCCCATGGCAAAGACCGCCTCATCGCCTGCCGACCAGGACCTGATCCGGTCGTCACGATCGCGCACTCAGCGCTCGCCCCAGCGAACTCCGGTAGGCAAGAACAGCCGGCAGCAGGGCCAGCAGCACGGCACTCCCCATGATCACGCAGGCAAACTGCAACATCGCTTCGTTGACGATGCTGCTTTCCAGAAACAGTCCGTAGCGCGCACTCAACCAGCCGGCACTCAGGGCCGCCATCAGAGACAAGGCCCCTGCGCCAAGCAATACGCCAAGACCCGTGATCACCACTGCTTCGAATTCCACAAGCAGAAATATGAAAGACGCATGCGCCCCCATCGCCCGCATGACCGCAATCTCGCGCTGCCGCTGTGCCAGTGTCGACAACAGCATGATGCTCATGCCCAGCAGCGAGGACAGCAGGACCAACAGAGCAATCAGGCTCAGCACTTGTTCCAGCGCGCCGGTCATTGTCCAGAGTTCCGACAGTGCAACGCCTGGCAGAATGGCAAGCAAGGGCTCCGCGCGATAATCGTTGATCTGACGTTGCACCGCAAAGGTGGCGAGTCGCGACTCCAGGCCCACCAGGAACGCCGTGATGGATTGCGGCGTCAAATCGGGCTCGCCCCGAGGCGCGGAGGCACCGAGCGCCCCACTGCCAGGCCAATTGGCGTGAATGGCTTCCAGACTTTCCAGACTGACGAGGACGCTGCGGTCCACCGGCGTGCCCGTAGGTGCCAGCACGCCCACAATGGTGAAAGGCTGGTCTTCGTGATTGCTGAAGCTCACCGTGCCAAGCCCGTGAGCCAGGACGATCTGCTGACCTTCGGTGTAATCCAGCGCCGCGGCGAGCTCCGCACCGACCACGGCTTCGTGAAATGCTGCAAAGGGGCGGCCTTGTGCAAGATTCAAGACCTGCTGATTGCCATAACGAAAGTGATGGAAGAAGTCCGTGGAAGTGCCCACCACGCGATAGCCGCGATGCGAGTCGCCCAGCGAGATCGGCACCGTCCATGCCACGCCCGGGCGCGCACTGATTTCCTGATAGCTCTGCCAGGAGATGTTGTTGCTGGCATTCCCGATATGGAACACGGAGTACAGCAACAGGTTGATCTGTCCTGTGCGTGCGCCGACGATCAGATCGGTGCCCGACACGGTCTTGCTGAAACTGTTGCGGGCCTCCTGCCGGATATGTTCGACCCCCAGCAACACCAGCGTGCTGACGGCAATCAGCAGTATCGTCAGCGAGACGATCAAGCGGCGGTTGAGCAGACTGGCAAGGGCCACCTTGAGCAGCATCTCAGCCCCCGACTGTCGCAGTACTGAGACTGGACAACGCCACCTGCGTGTCGAAGTGTGCAGCCATGGACCGGTCGTGGCTCACGAACACCACGGCACTGCCATGCAAGGCCGCACACTCCAGAAGCAGGGCCAGAAAGTCGTCACGGGCATCGGAATCCAGGGCGGAACTGGGCTCGTCGGCGATGATCAGCGGCGGCCTGTTCACCAGCGCCCGAACGATCGCCACCCGTTGCTGCTGCCCGACGCTCAGACTATCGGATCGCCGCGCCAGCAGGTCCTCGGCAATCCCAAGACGCGCCAGCAAGTCCCAGGTATCGTTCAGCTGCTCGGCCGGGCGAGAGCGCCAGAGCGTCGGGGCAGGCGCCGCCAGATGACGTGCCAGCGCCACATTGTCTGCCACGCTCAGATAAGGCACGAGGTTGAACTGCTGGAAGATGTAGCCGATGCAGCGGGCCCGGAAGCGGTCTCGGGCGCGACTGCTCATGGCACCCAAGGACGTGCCCAGGACGTCAATGCGCCCGCGCTGGGTGGACAGGATGCCGGCGAGCAGGTTCAGCAGCGTACTCTTGCCAGAACCTGACGCGCCATACAGAAACACGCGCTCGCCGCGGCGCACTTGCCATTTCGGGATGCTCAGCGTGGGCCGCACGGCTCCTGGCCACCGAAACTCGAGATCGTGAATCGACACTGCATCGTTCATGTTCAGGGGGGAGACTCCTGTATTGCACTCCGGCAATGTTATGATATAACACAATCTCTAAACAAGCCTGCGAGGAGTTCCCCATGAATCACCGAGTGAAGACTGTGCTGCGCGCCACCGCCCTGGCATTGACCCTGGTGTCAGCGGGGCAATCGCTGCAGTCACAGGAGACAACAGAGTATCGGGAGCTGGAGTGGGTGGAGCTGATTCCGGACGACGATCTGGCCGCCTTGCTGAACCCGCCGCAGTGGCTCAATGAAATTGACGATGGCACACGGATGGACGATCCGGCACTGTTCGGCTCTCGAGAGCAGGAAAGCGAGGAAGACAGGCGCTACCGTCAGGCGCTGCAATCCAAGGCCGTGCGTGGCGAACTGGCGGAACAGAACGTGCGCATTCCAGGCTTTATCGTGCCGCTGAACTACGACGATCAGCGGCGGGTGATCGAATTCTTCCTGGTGCCTTACATGGGTGCCTGTCTGCACATGCCCCCGCCTCCTCCCAACCAGATCATCCATGTCGATTATGAGATGGGTCTGCCATTGGATTCCCTCTGGGAGCCCTATTGGGTCGAGGGGAAGCTGGAAATCAAGTCGGTGAGTCACTACCTGGGCGAGGCAGCGTATGCCATCAACGCCCAGGCGCTCGAACTGTACGAGTATTGAATGAGCCGACTCAGCGCCGGTAAGTGATCTTTCCACCCACGATGGTCATCTGGTTCTCAGCGGTCAGGATGTCTGCCACCGGCACCGTCATCAGGTCACGGTCGAAGATCGTGAAGTCGGCATACTTGCCCACTTCCACGGAGCCCCGGATGGCTTCCTGGAAGGCCCCGTGGGCAGGCCAGATCGTGAACATCTTCAGGGCCGTCTCGCGGGATACCGCCAACTCGGGATGCCAGCCTTCGCCGTCCGTGCCGTCCAGGCGCTTGCGCGCCACGGCGGCATAGAACTCGATGCGCGGATCCCCGACTTCCACCGGCGCATCCGAGCCGCCCAGGATCATCAGCCCGCGATCCACCAGCTGCTGCCAGGGATAGGCGTAGCCGAGGCGATCCGGTCCAAGGCGGTCGGGCGCGAAGTTCAGGTCCCCGATGCCATGGCTCGGCTGCATGGACGGCAATACCCCCAGATCCACAAAACGCTGCTGGTCACTCGGCGGAATGATCTGCGCGTGCTCCATGCGCCAGCGCAGGTCCTCGCTGGCCCATTCGCTGCGCGGGACGGCGTCGCGCGCCTCGGCGTACCAGTCCAGCAAGGTGCGCACGGCGCGGTCGCCAATCACGTGGGTCTCGATCTGGATGCCCTGGCGCAGCGCGGCGTGCAGCACCGGCACCAGCTCTTCCTTGGTGGTGCGGTTCATGAAGCCGTTGTGGTCGGCGTCGGAGTAGTTCTCGATCAGTGCCGCGCCGCGTGAGCCCAGGGTGCCGTCGATGAACACCTTGATGCCACGCACATCGAACAAGTCGTCGTCCGTCTTTTCACGGCCGCGGCGCAGCATCTCGGCCGCTTCCTCCACCGGAATGGCGGCGTAGACACGGTGCGCCATCTGCCCTTCGGCGTGTATCTGCTTCATCAGGTCCACCAGACGGTAGGACATGCCGGCATCCTGGGTCTGCGTCCAGCCCAGTGCCGCATTGCTCTGCAGGCCGCGCAGCAGATTGTCCTTCAGGTACTCATCGGTCTCTGGCGGCAGGATGTCGCGGAACACGTTCATGGCGTTGGCCAGCACATAGCCGGTGAGATTGCCGTCGATATCGCGCTCGAAGCGCCCGCCTTCCGGGTCGGGCGTGTCGCGGGTGACGCCGGCCAGTTCCATGGCCTTGGAATTGACCAGGGCCGAGACGCCGTCTGCGCGCGGCATGTAGAGCGGCTTGTTGGCGGTGAAACGGTCGACGTCGTCCTTGTTCAGGAAGCGTTGCTCGTCGGTCCACTCGCGCTCGATCCAGCCGCGCCCCTGAATCCAGTCGCCCTCTGGCACAGTGGCCGCCCACTCCTCGATGCGGGCGACGGTCTGCTGCAGGGTGGGTATGCCGAACAGGCTCAGGGTCTTGGTGCGCCGGCCCACGCCTTCCAGGTGTTGATGACTGTCGGTGAAGCCGGCATAGACATAACGCCCGGCCAGGTCGAGCTGCTCGGCGTCGCCACACAGATAGGCCTGCACGTCGGCATTGCTGCCCACGAACACGATGCGCCCATCGCGCACGGCGGCGGCCTCGGCCGTCCACTGGGCGTCGTTGGAGGTGTAGATCGTGGTGTTGTGCAGCACCAGATCCGCGGCCTGGCAGCCAGAGGTCTGAGCGGCTGACGTGGATGCGGCGGGCGCGGCCGGCGACGTATTGTCGCTGCAGGCTGAAGCCAGCAGACTGAGGGAGAGAACGGCAAGAAACGCTGGGCGGGCTGCAGTCATTGGAATGAGTTCCGATCGGAGGAGGCTGAAAGACAAGGCCGGCAGTATAGCCAGTTTTGCCTAGGCACCAACATCCCAGAGTGCCATCACCCCGCTTCGACTGCTTGCAGCCACCAGCGAACTGCCCTTGCGCGGACACCACTGCAGGTGCTCGATACGGGAACCCAAGGCATCCCAGGCCTGCGGCTGCTCATCACACGGCTTTTTCCAGAACGCCAGCCTTCCTTCGCGGCAACCGCTGGCAAGCCAAGGCTTGCTGCCACTTGCAGCAATGGCACAGACGGCCAGCGAGTGCCAGCGGATGGTGACAGGGGCGCGTCCTTCCGGGCCACCCTTGTCAAAAGGCCAGAAGATGAGCAACGGGTTTCCGCCCGTCATCAGCCAGCGCCCATTGTGCGTCCAGCCAAGTTGCAGTGGCTTGTAGTCGAAGCCAGTCATTCGTGCATCACGTCCTTCCGGCAGACGCCAGAAATGCACGGTGTTGTCCTGGCAGCCTGCGGCAATGACCCGACCATCCGGGCTCCAGGCCAGGGAAAGAAGAGACCCCTTCCATTTCAACTCCTGTGGCCTGGACCGGGTGTCCAGCACGCTGTGAATCTGCACGCCACCGTAACCGGCAACGGCCAGCTGTGCGCCCACTGGACGCCAGCACAGGGCCCCCACCGTTCCTCCTGGAAACATGCTCGTGTGTTCCACAACACCAAGCACTGAACACAAGACCACCCGGCCGCCGCTGGCAATCGCCAGCTGGCGACCATCCGGACGCCAGCTCAAATGTTCCACCCAGCGGCTCGTCTGGCCGTCGTGCATAGTGACACTGGCCAACGGGACAGCACCCTGCTCAGGCGCGATATGCCAGATGCGCACCGCGCCATCCTTGCCGGCCGTTGCAAGCAAGGCATCGCGAGGATGCCAGGCCAAGGCCAGCACGCCGTCCGCGTGCGCGTCCCAGCGCGCCAGCGCCTGCCCGCTGGCCGCGTGCACCACCACGAGCGCGCCCACGACCGTTGCCGCTGCCAGCAACGTGCCACAGGCAGACCATGCGAGCGCGGCGGGCGCTTCCCCCAGATCCAGTGCCCAGCGTGGCGGCAGCCGCGGCGAGTGGTCCTGTCCTGGCACGTTCAACGACGGCATTGCTGCAAGGCTCCTTCCAGAAAGTCTCGATCAAGATGCTTGCCGATGAAGACCAGACGATTGTGGCGAGGCGTGTCGCCCCACGGCGCCCCCGGTTCACTGTCGAACAGCATGTGCACGCCCTGGAAATGCATCCGCCGCGGATCGCCTGCAACGGCCAGGATGCCTTTCATGCGGTAAAGATTCGCGCCCTCGGTCTGCAACAGCACCGACAGCCAGGCATCGAACCTGCCAGCATCCAGGTCGCCGGCAAATTCAAAGGCGACGGAGCTGACCTCATCATCGTGGGTATGACCCGCGTTGAAATAGTGCTCTTCGGCGACCGTCAGAGGGCGCTCGTCCGTGCCGAACAGGTGCAGATCGAACTCTTCAGGCGTGTGCTGGCAGAACAAGGCATAGCGCCCCGCCTCCGGCACTGTCAGCGTGACCTGGGTCGCGCCCTCCAGCTGCAAGCGGTAATGCGTCCGCCCAGGCGCCAGGACATCGCCGTCCCGTTGCAGCTGTGCCTCTGCTGCAAAGTGTCGAAAAATGTTCTCCGCGAGGCTGGGCAGACTCTGCGGCAGGCTCTCGTCAACGCGCAAAAACACAAGGGACATGTCGGGATCGGGGCCTGCAGCCAGCGCCAGGCTGCACGTCCCGGCCTCCAGCGTGAAGAGACCGCCCCATTCGAACGGGTACTCCGGCTCCAGGAATGCTGGATTGGTTTCCAGGGCTCTGCCCAGATCGAACCCACCCACATTCAGCACCTGGGAGATCGGCACCTGAGCCATGCTGGCCGGAAGTACCTGCGCCATGGCATTGATCTGACGCAGTCGAGCGTGCAAAGCCTGTTGCTGAGCGGCATCCACCAGATCGATCTTGTTGAGCACTATGCGATCAGCGAAAGCGATCTGTGCGAGCGCCTCGGCATTCTCCTCCAGATGCTGCTGGACGTGGCGGGCATCGACCAGGGTGATGATCCCATCGAGCTCGAACTCTTCCTTGATGTCGTCGTCCACGAAGAATGTCTGCGCGACGGGTCCTGGATCGGCAAGTCCGGTGGTTTCGAGCACGATACGATCGAACTTGTCGCGTCGACGGGCCAGATTGCCCAGTATGCGGATGAGATCTCCCCGCACCGTGCAGCAGATGCAGCCGTTGTTCATCTCGAAGATCTCTTCGTCGGCATTGATCACCAGATCCTGGTCGATGCCGATCTCGCCAAACTCGTTCTCGATCACGGCGATGCGCATGCCGTGACTCTCGGTCAGAATGCGATTGAGCAATGTGGTCTTGCCGCTGCCAAGAAAGCCGGTCAGCACTGTCACGGGAATTCTCTTCATCAAGCTCTCACTCCGTCAGTCTCAATGGGTCAGTGCTTCAAGCCACAGGATGGCCTGCATGGAAAAAACGCCCACCAGGGTGGCTGTGGCCTGAATGGGCAGACTGAGACGCGCACTTGCCTGTCGCAGCAAGGGCATCAGATCGGTGGTGGCGATATAGATGAAGCCGCCTGCCGTGAAGGCCAGCAGCGCGCCCAGGCTCAGCTCCATCAATTGCGAAAGCAGCAGTGTCGCGATGGCGCCGACCACACATGCGGTGGCGCAGAGCACGTTCAGGAAGACTGCCCTCCGCTTGCTGTAACCACCATGAACCAATACCGCGATATCAGAGATCTCCTGAGGAATTTCGTGCACCACGATCGCTATGGTGGTCGCAATGCCCAGCACGGGGTCCATCAGGAAACTGCCGGCAATCAGAATGCCGTCGACGAAATTGTGGATGGCATCGCCCAGCAGATTCATGCGGGCAAACGAAGCCGGCCCGCTGTTCTGCGCAGGAGTGCTGTCCAGTTGATGATCATGCTGCCAGTGCAGCACATGCTCGATCAGGTAGAAGCACAGAATGCCGGCCAGAGTGGCCATGAACACCAGGCTCGAACTGGCCCCTGAGTCGAGCGCATCGGGCAACAGATGCAGAAAGGCATCCCCCAGCAGCACACCCACTGCCACGGCAATCAGGCGGGGCATCCAGCGCCGCAAGGCACTGTCCTCCACATAGAAGACGAACAGGGAGACGAAGGCCACCAGCACGACGACAAGCGCGCCGGCCAGGGTTCCGAGAACAGTGATGGCGGTCATTTCAGTTCCTTGCGTGAGAGTCAGCAGATTCAGTTCAAAGTGGTGGAGGGCTGAGCGGCGGTGAGAGTGGCGGCGCCTTGCCGCGTGTCGGTGGCCCACAGCAGCTCCAAGGTCTGGATGCCGCTGAAGTGTTCGAAGACGGTGGCCGTCACGGCTGGACGCGCCGACACGGCGGTACAGTGCAGCGCCGCATTGAGCTGGAACTCCCAGTGCCCGCTTGCCGCGTGTTCATGGTCGTGGGCTTCGGCTGCCTCATGGTCGTGCCCCGCATTCGCTTCCTGACCGGGACGGCTGATCTGCAGGTCCCGCACCTCGCAACTGGCATCGGCGATCGTCACCAGGTTTGCGATGGATGCCAGCACTGTCTCGGCATGCGCGAGTGCAGCAATCTCCTCTGGCGTCTCCGGCACATGCTCGAATCCCAGCAGATTGAATGCGGGGCTCTGGAAGCCAATGGCCAGCTGCTCGCCACTCAGAATGACGGTGAGTGTGGCGCTTCCGTGGGTGTGGGCGGCGACGTCCACAAACCCAGTGTCTTCCACAGCCAGAGCTTGCGATGCGCCTGCACACAACAGAAACATCCCGCACAGCAATCCGGAGGGCAATGCAGGCGATGTGGACATCAAGAATCTCCTTTGGAACGGTGGGATTGCACTTACGTTTGTTATACTATAACGTCTCACAAGAAGAACGCAATCGCGTCCATACCCCCTGCCACCCTTGGAGATCCGGTCTTGAACACGTCTGCCACGCCCCAGAATATCCGCGTCACCGTGTGTGTCGCCCTGTTGACTTGCGCCTCCCCTGCGGCACTCGGGCAGCAATCCGCCACGCCTCCGGCTGCCATTGAAGAAGTGGTGGTCACGGCGACACGGACAGAGAAACCCCTCATGGAAGTCCCCGCGGCAATCACGCTGCAAAGCACGGAAGACTTGCGCCAGAAGGGCTTCAATTACGGGACCGATGAATTTCGTGGTGTCCCGGGGGTGTTCTTTCGACGAGGAGAAGGCGATGGCGAAGAATTTCCCTTCATTTCCATTCGCGGAGTCACCGGCAATCACGGCAATGACACATTCCTCGCGCTTCTGGACGGCGTCCCGTTTGTAGGTCCTGACGAAGAAGTCATGCTGTTCGAGGTTCCCTATGCGGCAGTCGACTCGATCGAGATCGTTCGCGGACCGGTATCCGCTCTGTATGGGCGAGGAGCGATCGCCGGCGCAGTGAATTACCGCAGCCGACCCATAGAAGAGGACACCAGCGAAATCCTCATCAGCAAGGGCAGCGAGGATTTTTCCAGAGCCAGCGCGCACCTCGAACGCAGTTTCGCGAGCGGAGCGGGCTTGATGCTCAACGCCACGATGGAGGATTTTGGCGGCTGGCGCGACAACAGTCAGCGCGACTTGTCCACATTCTTCGTGAAGGGCGTTATACCGGTTGGTGAGCGTGGCGAGCTTTCCGGGTGGATCGCCAACTCTGACCGAGAGTCCGAAGTACCCAGCGCCATCCCCACACTGGCAGACGGCACGGTCCTGGATGTCTTTGGCGGCGATACCTCGTTTCTTGGGTATCACCCCACCTGGAACAAGTCAGAGGGTCTGATGACTTCAGGCAGATTCAGATACCAGCTTTCCGACTCGATGAACCTCACACTGACCGCACAGAACCGCCGATTCGATTCCGACGTTCGCCTGAACTTCTACGACTACTTCGAGTTCAACCCCGGCAAAGCCACCATGGGCGTCAATGGCTTCGCCTCTGCAAACGAGTCCGAGGTGTTCTTCGCGGAAGCCGTTCTGGACTGGACAGTGGGACGCCACACGATTGTCGCAGGAGTCAACTCAGAGCGAGCCACCCTCGACGAGCGTGAGTTCTGGTCTGGCGAGAACGATCCGTTCTTTTCCGGAGCCTGCGGCTTCCGCTTCTATTCCATTCAGATCAACTACCTCACCGGCAAGGTGCTCAACGACGCCCCGTCCAATGCCTGCTTCATGCGCGACGAGCTGCGCTCCGAATCGGACACCACAAACACCTTTCAGGGTGCCTTCATACAGGATGAATTCGCTCTCACGGACCGACTCACCGCCACAGCGGGTCTGCGCTACGACGCTTTTGACCGTGAGATCGACTTTTCCGTGGTCGGAGGGACGCCTGTCAGTCTCCAGCCGAGCGGAGACGCCGACGCCCTTTCCCCCAAATTCTCTTTGAGCTACGACTATGGCGCCGGCATCGCCTATGCGAGCTATGGAAAGGGTTTCAACTCCAACTTCGGCCCGACCTGGCAATGGGACCCTGTCACCTACTTGCGTGACGAGAAAGCCACGACCATTGACAGCTATGAAGTCGGCGCAAAAGGTCGCGCCCTGAATGACCGGCTGGAATGGGAGACGTCTCTGTTCCAGCTGGAGCAGAAGGATCGGCGCATATTCGTCCCGAATCCCGACCCCACCGGACCTCGGGAATACGCGACGACAGGACAGAAGTACTCCAGCCGCGGATTTGAAAGCGCTCTGCGCTTCAATGTCTCGGCACGAACCAAGGCGACTATCACCTATACCTATCTCGATCCTGAGTGGGACGAACTGCTGCTTGCCGGGTCATTCGGAGCACCTGACCTGGATTTTTCCGGAGTCACCCCTCAAGGCGTTCCAGAACACATGTTCTATGCGGAGCTGAATCATCAGTTCTCTGACTGGCTCACCGTTGGTGCTACCTACGAGAGCTATGGTGACTACTTCGTGGATCTTTCGAACAGCGTCTCCGCCGGTGCATACGAACTCCTGGGTGCCAATGCCTCCATTCGCGTTCCCGGAGTGGAGCAGCTATCCATGGATCTATCCATCACGAATCTGCTGAATGAAGACTACTACTTCCTCTTCGCCTCTTCGCGCACGCAAGTGACCAATGCCTCCCCTGGCGTCCCGAGGATGGCACGTGCAACCGTGCGCTGGAAATTCTGACCCATCGCGGTCGACCACGGCCGCAGCAGGACGCAACAACCCGGGGAGACGAGGTGGTGTGATGAGCAGACATCGAGGCAAGGCACCTTCGCTGCATCAGGGGCTGCACACCGCAGCCAGGACACTGCTGCTGGCATGCCTTCTTGCAGGCTGCGCAGAGCAGGAGCAGAGCGGCGAACCGCTGGTGCAGGCGGCACCGCAAGGTGCTACCGAGATCCCGATGTCACACGCACGCACGTTCTCGGTGTGGGACCGCGATGGGTATCGCATTGTGGATCTGCAGGCCTCCATCATCAGCTGGGGCGGCGCTGCCGTGGGCCCGGAGCAGAAGGCACGTGTGCTTCTGGTGCCACAGACAATCGACGTTCCGGCCCTCGTGGGTGATCTTGCTGGAGCTGTTGTTGTCCGAACGCCGGTACAGCGGGTGGCCGTCAATCTCGGACCACTTGAGTCGATGTTGCGGGCCGTTGGTGCGCAGGATCGTCTGGTCGCGATCGGCGGCGTCAAGAGCTGGGACGACGAACTGCGCGAAAGAGCCATGCAGGGCGAGATCGCGCAGGTTGGTTACGGCTGGCACAGTCCACCCGTGCTTGATGCGCTCATCGGCAGTCGCCCCGATGTCTTCCTGATGTCGCTGGGCGATCTGGGGCACGCGCAGCAGTACGAGCGCATTCTCTCTCTGGGCATTCCTGTCGTTCCTGTGTTTCTGGATGCAGAGCCGCACTACATGGGAGATGTGGACTATGTCAGGCTGGTCGGAATGTTGACCGGGAGGGAGCAGCAAGCCGATCAGTTCGTTGCCATGGTCAGCGCCAACGTTGAGGAGTTGCGCCGCAAGGCCGCGTTGCATCCCCCCAAGACGGTGATCTCCGCGTGGTATGAGGGTGGCGAGAGCTGGATGGCGACGATCCGCAATTCAGAAAACGCCTTGCTGAAAGATGCCAACGGCATCAATGTGCTGGCGCAAGCCGACGACAATCAGCTCAACAGCTTTCAACCCATCAGCACCGAGCAGCTTCTGCAGAAAGGCCGTGATGCCTCGTGCTGGATTCTTCGCGACACGCATTCGGTTGCCTACCCCGAAGTCTCGATTCTGAGTCAGTTCCGCGCCTGGCAGGAGAACTGTCTGTTCGCCTCCGATGGCATGAGCAAACCGGAATTTGATGCTTTCGACTACTACGAGACAGCGGTCATTCGACCGGATTGGGTGCTCGGAGACTTGGTCCGCATGCTGCACCCTGCCCTTCGCGATGAGCCTTTCAGATACATTCACCCCGACAGGAAGGCAGGCAGATGAGGCCGCTGTCCCCGTCGCGCATTCCGGTCGGAGCCTTCGCGCTGTGTCTGGCAATCCTCATGCTGAGCTTTTTCTCTCTCAGTTCTGGGCAGATTCAACTCTCGGCCCTGGAGGTCTGGGACATTCTTACAGGCACCGGCACCGACCCTGTGCTGGAACAGATCGTCATGAGCATCCGCTTGCCACGCGTGCTGACTGCAGTCGTCGCCGGGGCTGCGCTCGGCATTGCCGGGGTGCTGATGCAGGCGTTGTTTCGCAACCCCATGGCCGATGCGTGGTCGCTTGGGCTGGTTGCCGGCGGTCAGTGTGGCGTCGCCTTGCTGGTGGCGGGTGCTGCCTTCTCGGGGCCGCAGGCTGTCGCGTTCCTGTCAGCGTTTCAGGGGATCGGCTTGACGGCTGGCGCCGTGCTGGGAGTCACCGGATTTGCTCTTGCCATGGCAGCGCTGTCCAAACGTGTCGGTAATGTCACATTGCTCGTGGTGGGCCTCATGCTTGGCTTCACCATGCAAGGGCTTGTCAGCGTCGTGCTGCACTTCGCCAATCGCGTGGGCGGACGCGTCTATTCCGGATGGAATGATGGGACGTTTTCCAATGTCACCTCGTCAGACCTGCTCTGGCTCGCGGGCCCGGTGGCGCTTGGCGCGGTCCTGGCGTTGATCTCATCGAAAGGACTCAGTGCTTTGCTGTTGGGAGAGAGCTACGCGCGCAGCCTTGGTTCCGATGTCACCACACTCAGACGAGTGACCCTGGCGAGTGTCGTTCTCCTGGTGGCTCCGGTGACGGCCTACTGTGGTCCGGTCACCTTCATTGGTCTGATCGTTCCCCATTTTGCGAGAGCGATTGCGGGCACCGCTCGCATACTGCCGTTGCTGCCTCTGGCAGCACTGGCGGGGACTTTGCTCGCACTGGGTGCTGACGCCATCGTCAATGCCCCATGGGAGCAGCACTTCCTGCATCTGAATGCCGTGCTGGCCTTGCTGGGCGCCCCGATTGTCATTCTCTTGCTTGCCTTTTCCCCCGCCATGCGAGGCCAGGGATGATGCTGTCACTCAGGAACTTGCATGCAGGCTATGTCAGCAGGGAAGCCGCGGTGATTGCAGATGTTTCCGTGAATCTGGAAAAAGGCGCTTTCGTGTGTGTCCTGGGCAGGAATGGCGCGGGCAAGTCGACGCTGATGCGCACCGTGGCCGGGCTGCAACCAGCGTTGAAGGGTGACGTCCTCCTGCATGGAGAAAATGTCTGGACAATGAGTGCTGCCAGCAGGGCCAGAAAAATTGCGGTTGTACTCACCGACCGTATCGCCAGTCCCGGATTGCGTGTTGACGACGTGGTCACGCTCGCGCGACAACCCTTCACCTCGTGGCAAGGCCGTTTGCAGCCACAGGACCAGGAGATCGTCGATCAGGCCTTCACCGCCCTTGGCTTGCACGGATTCAGGATACGTTTGTTCGACAGCCTTTCGGATGGCGAGCGGCAACGGGTCATGATTGCGCGAGCACTGGCGCAGTCCCCGCAACTTGTTGTTCTGGACGAGATCACAGCTTTTCTCGACCTCCCAGGGCGAGTGGAAGTGATGGGCCTCTTGCGACGAATGGCGCGCGACCTCAACGTCATCGTCCTGCTATCCAGTCATGATCTGGAGCTGGCCCTCGAAATGGCGGACCAGATCTGGCTTGTCGACGGCAAGGGAGCTATGCACACCGGCAATGCGGATTCGATCGTGGCGCAAGGCAGAGTGAACGACGCTTTCGATACCTCTGACGTCAGGTTTTCTGTCGAGGCACAGCGCTTCAAGCTGACTGGAGCTCCTTGAAGGCAAGTTGCAGCGGCGCGGACTCAGATTGCTGGCAGTCGAGGACCTGCGCTGATCAGCCCGAGACTGGCAATTCACACTGTTATACTATAACATCCAAATGCCGTCACGAGACTATCTCGACAACTCCCTGGGGCCTATGGAACCACCATGAACAGAACTGCCTCCAACCGTCTTCCCGTCACCGTCCTCTCCGGCTTTCTCGGCGCAGGCAAGACCACCGTGCTCAATCATGTTCTCAACAATCGTGAAGGACTGCGTGTGGCCGTGATCGTCAACGACATGAGCGAGGTGAACATCGATGCCATGACAGTCGCGCAGGAAGTGTCGCTGAACCGCACCGAGGAAAAATTGGTGGAAATGAGCAATGGCTGCATCTGCTGCACCTTGCGCGAAGACCTGCTGATTGAAGTGCGGAAGCTGGCCGAAGCAGGTCGCTTCGACTATTTGCTGATCGAGTCCACAGGCATCTCGGAGCCCTTGCCGGTGGCTGAAACCTTCACCTTCGATGACGAGCACGGCGTCAGTCTTTCCGAAGTCGCCCGCTTGGACACCATGGTGACGGTCGTGGACGCGGTGAACTTCCTGCGGGACTTCGAGGAAGCCCAAAGCCTGCAGGAGCGCGGCGAAAGCCTGGGCGAGGACGACGAGCGCAGCGTTGCCGATCTGCTCATCGAGCAGGTGGAATTCAGCGATGTGATTCTCATCAGCAAGACCGATCTCGTGGACGCCGAGTCACTGCAGCAGTTGCTGGGAATCCTGCGCAGCCTCAATACTCGTGCGCGCATCGAGCCCATCCAGAATGGCCAGGTGGCACTGGACAAGGTGCTGGGCACTGGCCTGTTCAGCTTCGATGAAGCGGCCAGGGCGCCAGGCTGGCAGAGCGAGTTGCGCGGGGAGCATATTCCAGAAACCGAAGAATATGGCATCAGCAGTTTCGTCTATCAGGCACGCCGCCCCTTCCATCCGCAGAAGTTTCACGATTTCTTGCATCAGCCCTGGGACAGGTCGCGGATGCAGGGCAAGTTGCTGCGCTCCAAGGGATACTTCTGGCTGGCGACACGTCCTGAATATGCGGGCCAGTGGAATCAGGCGGGGGGCATCGCCCGCTACGATGTGGCCGGGCTGTTCTGGAAGGCACTGCCAGAGGACAAATGGCCGGAGGAGGAAGAGAGCCGCGCCTATATCCGCAGCAAGTGGCAGGAGCCTTTCGGCGATATGCGCCAGGAGTTGGTCTTCATCGGTCAGGGACTGGACAAGGAAGACTTGTGCAGACAGCTTGATGAGTGTCTGCTGAGCGACGAAGAGCTCCTGGCCGGCATCAAGGCCTGGAAGCGACTTCCCGACCCCTTTCCGGCCTGGCATGCGTCAACGTGAAGCAAGTCCGGACAGGTAACTGACATGACGCGCAACGTGATTCTGCAGGACTTCGTTCCCGACGATCACGACCACGCCTGTTGCATCAAGCATGCCCTGGCCAAGGCGGAAGAAGTCTGCCTGGCGCGAGACGAGCGCCTGACTCCGCTGCGCCGGGACATCCTTGCCTTGATCTGGGCCTCGCACAAGCCCGTGAAGGCTTACGAACTGCTCGCCCGATTGAGCGCGACGCACGGGCGCGTGGCGCCCCCCACCGTCTACCGCATTCTGGACTTCCTCCAGGGCGTCGGGCTGATACACCGACTGGAGTCACTGCATTGCTATATCGGTTGCGCCGATCCCACCCACCGGCATGAGGGGCAATTCTTCATCTGTAAGCGTTGTGGCCAGGTCGCAGAATTCGCTGACGATGGTCTGCAGTCGCGTCTGGCCAGAACTGCCGCCGAACTGGGCTTCCGCATGGCCAGTGGCACCATCGAGATCTCGGGATTCTGCCACGGCTGTCAAGACGAAGCAGAGTCCTGATGAGCGTGGTTGGAGCACCGGATCACACTCAGCAGATTGGCACTCAAGGCCAGCGTCTCTTCACTATCGGCCACCAGAAAGGGCGTGACCTGCTCGAAGCAGGGCGCGCACTGGACGAACTGGAATGCCACCAGACAGGCAATGCCCCAGTGAATGCGGATCTGCCATCGGCCAAGCTGTCACTGCGCTCGCATGGACATGCCGCCTTGTTACTGTTGTCGAGCTTCCCGTGTTCCGGATTCCCGAGGGGGATCTTCCCCGCGCGACAGTTTTTCCAGCCTGTCATCTCTTTTGCAGGGGCCTTGTGGTAACTTAAGCGCCCGCTGCCACCCGCAAGACCTGCCCTTCGCTTCAGGAAATCACCAGCATGAAAATCGGCGTACTGTCCAGAAACAGCAAGCTCTACTCCACGCGCAGACTCGTGGAGGCAGCCCGGGCACGCGGTCACGAGGTGCGCGTGGTGGATGTGCTCAAGTGCTACATGAACATCACGGCCAACAATCCCTTGGTGTACTACAAGTCGGCCGGCGCGCATGCGCCCGAGGCCCTGGAATTCGACGCGGTGATACCGCGCATCGGCGCCAGCGTTACCGGCTATGGCTGCGCGGTACTGCGTCAGTTCGAGGTCTGCGGCACCTATTCCGTCAACGAATCCATCGCCATCACGCGCTCCCGCGACAAGCTGCGCGCACACCAGCTGCTGGCCCGCAAGGGTATCGGCCAGCCCATCACCAGTTATGCCCACTCGGCCGATGCCACCAGCGATCTGATCGCCTCAGTTGGCGGCGCCCCGCTGGTGGTGAAGATCATGGAGAGCACCCACGGCAATGGTGTCGTAATGGCAGAGACCGACAAGGCAGCCGAAGCGCTGATCAACGCCTTCCGTGGTCTGGAGGCCGATTTCCTGGTGCAGGAGTTCATCAAGGAAGCGGGCGGTTCGGACATCCGCTGTTTCGTGATCGGGGACAAGGTCATCGCCGCCATGCAGCGCACGGCACTGCCGGGCGAGTTCCGCTCCAACCTGCACCGCGGCGGCACAGCCACCGTGGTGCGGCTGCGCCCCGACGAACGCAAGCTGGCGGTGAAGGCCGCTCAGGTCATGGGCCTGGATGTGGCGGGCGTGGACATCATCCGCTCCAACCACGGCCCGCTGGTGCTGGAGGTCAACTCCTCGCCAGGCCTCGAAGGCATCGAGAAGGCCACCGGCAAGGACATCGCCGGGGCCATCATCGCCTACCTGGAGAAGGACAGCATGAAGGGCCC
>JACCDW011077359.1_pt1 | contig 19580 bp, 51 predicted proteins | sample 7449781 | NCBI WGS metagenome assembly JACCDW01 (sample SAMN15323449, study PRJNA562643) | freshwater metagenome | isolation source: river surface water | place: USA:Blue River Watershed | collected 2017-08-18
AAATTGATTGGGTGAGTCTGACTTACTCCAATGACAATGTGATTCTACTATCGCAGACCGACTACTAAACTAACTAACGGGGGGAGCGCATCCATCACGCTCATTTATTAATCAATCAATCAATCAATCAAAGTTATGACACCAAGCACAAAGTGTAGTTATTTCAAAAACCCCGTTGTAAAAAAGGAGTTTGTTATTTCCGTTGGCGATGTATATATGCGAGTGAACATTGCGGACTTCGATAGCGAGTCAGAAGCGGAAGCGTTTTGTCAATCAATCGTAAACAAGTTGAGCGTATGAGAGTGTACACTTTTGAAACCCCATTAGGATTTGTCGAAGAGTATGACTTGAGGGCAATCAAGAAGAGAGCGTTAGAAGTCGCCAAACGGCTCAATAGAGATGTTTTAGTCACGAAGGTGACCAAACCCTCATACAAGCAAGATTGGTTCACTATGCGCCCCGATGGAACTTTCATCGTGGATGCTCTGAATGCGAACAAGGGCGACTACTAAACTAACTAACGGGGGGAGCGCATCCACAACGCTCATTTTTAATCAATCAATCAAATGGAAGCAAGAGATTTAACCACCGAAGAAATGATTCAAGCGTTGAGCAAGTCAAAAAACGAACTTGTTGCTATTAAGTGTCAGCGCATCTTGAACAAAGAAACTACTATTCTAACGGAGCGTATATATAGCGGTTCGTTTATGACCTATGTACTAACGGGTGACTTCAAAAACGCTATGCGAAGTGCCGACTTGCACAATCGCGAAGCACTTGAAAACGCTCTTTTTATCAATCAAAAAAAATAACTATGGAAAAGAATAAGTATGATGATTACTCAAAAAATCAAGAAGACCCATCTGTTTGGGTAGCATTTATTCTCGGAGCAGTAATAATAACACTACTAATTACATTCTTTAAAATCTCAACATTATGAAAGCAAATGAACTAAGACTTGGAAATTATGTCTTTTTAAAAAGCAAATTAAAAACCTATGAAATATCAAGCGGTCACGACATTGAAGAAATTGATGACGCTCCCGAAAATTTTGATGCAGAACCAATCCCACTAACCGAAGAATGGTTGTTGAAGTTTGGGTTTGAAATAGATGGTGTTTGGGCGCATAAGACCAAGAAAATATCGCCAAAAAAGTTATTAGGATATATGAATGGTGGTAACATATTTATATGCCAAATAGGAGAGCATATTCGCTTTCAAGAAGTGTTTTTATGCAACTGCCAATACGTTCACCAACTTCAAAATTTATACTTTGCTCTTACGAGTGAGGAGTTAGAAATCTTAAATATCAAAACTAAAAACTGAATAACTATGATAAAAGAATTTGTACCCTACGAGTTGGCTTGGGAACTTAAGCAACTTAATTTTGATGAAACTTGTTTTGGATATTATCATAACTTGGGGTCTACCCAATTAGTAGTGTCCAAAAGGGATTTAAGAGCATATAATGGTAATAACATTGAGTATTGTTTAGCACCATTATACCAACAAGCATTTAGATGGTTCAGAGAGAAGCATAATATTGATGCTTGGGTACAACCATTTGTATCTGAAAAACAAAACGGCAAACCATTTTTACCCGATGAATCTTATGCCTATTACATTTTTGAAGATGGTGTGTATGTTGCTGATGGTGTAAATTTTTTAGATTCAGAAGAAGCCGAAATGGCTTGTCTTAAAAAACTAATAGACCATTGTAAAAACGGAATATAAATACGCACAAAAGCGTATTGCATATAATTTTCGTCACCATAAATTCGCACAACTAATCAATTTAATCAAACAACAATGAAACAAACAACAATTTCAATTGAAACTGCCCGTGCTATGTATGAGCGAGGTGGTACTGCTAAAGAATTTATTTTAAAGAACTTCACCGAAACGGAACTTCAGAAACCTTCTTATCCGAAACAAACTGCGGTTGAATGGTACATTGAGCAAGAACAAATTCTTGGTGATAAACTTTCTGAAGGTATTATAGGTTTGAGTCTGTTTAATGATGAGGTTGCTAAACTGAAAATTCAAGCCAAACAAATGGAGAAGGAGCAGATTATTGAAGCGGATTTAGCGGGTGTAGAAAGAACTCTTTTGGATTTTAGCAAGTTTCCTAACCTTGTAGGATATTTGAAAAAAACGCTATCTCTTGTGAACGATATGAAAGAGGGTCGTGATACTCACGATAATGGTATCGAATACTATAACGAAACTTACGGACAAACTAAAAACTAAATAACTATGAAAGTAAATGAAATGAGGATTGGCAATTGGTATGATGAAAATGGAGCAACAAAACAAGTTAATCCAAACACAATTGAAGCAGTTTGGGTTGAAGAAAGAATTTGGTGTAAACCAATCCCACTAACCGAAGAATGGTTGTTGAAATTTGGGTTTATAACCAAAGGTATTCATTATAATTTCACATTAGGAAATATGGAAATAGCATCCGCTATAAGAGTGTTATCAACTAATGAAAGAGGTAAATTTTATTTAGACGGGGATATTCCCGAATGGATGAAAATTAAACTTGAATATGTTCACCAACTTCAAAATCTATACTTTGTTTTTGCGGGTGAGGAGTTAGAAATTAAAAACTAAATAACTATGGAAAAGAAAGACAAGTGTTGCACACCAAAAGGTCAAGTACCAAGATATGTTGACTGCATAGGATGTGATAAAAAACCTATTGAAACAATGAGTAAACAAACTGCGGTTGAATGGTTAGGACTTGAACTAAATATTATATTCCACGACATAACTTCTGAGTTGTGGGAAGAAGTGGAACTTAAATTCCAACAAGCCAAGCAAATGGAGAAGGAGCAGATTACGGATTCTTACATTGAAGGTCATAGCATATATGGTGAGTCTACAAATGCAGAACAATACTACAACGAAACTTACGGACAAACTAAAAACTAAATAACTATGGAAAATACAATACAATTAGCATCAGTTAAGGCACAAGCAAATCCTCCATATGTAGGTAAGTATTGCATAGGAGGTTATGGTGGAGGTTATGGTGGAGTGTGTATCTCCTTTACAAAAAAACCTAACTTCTTTCATCGTGCAATGATGAAGGTATGTTTAGGATGGGAATGGACTGACATAACTAAAAACTAAATAACTATGACACCTAAAGATGTGATTAAAGCAATATTGCTCGGTGCATTGGTAGGTTTAAGTATAACTGCTTTAATTTACCTATCTCAAATTTATTACATAACAATACCTTAAATAACTATGGAAAAGAGATTTGTGGTAAAAAACTTTGAAGTCGGAACTTATTATCAAGGTTGGGATTTTGGTTGGGCTTCATCCCACTCGGCTTACATATTTGAAACACTTGAAGATGCTGAAGATTTCATTAGCAGACAAGATGGTAAATTCCAAATAGAAACCATTTACATAATATAAAACTCAATAATTATGGAAAAGAAAACAAATGCAAAATTTCCGATGGGAGCAACACTTCAAGGAAATTCACATCCTTACGAAAATGGTCTAACCAAGCGTGAATACTTTGCAGTATTAGCAATGCAAGGATTACTAACAAGAGTGCCTAAAAGACAAGGAGGTGAAACTGATTTAGGCATTTTAGAAGCAAAAAGAATTGTAGCAGAATCTCGTATTATCGCTGACTTATTGATTGAAGAATTAAATGAAGGAGGTGAAAATGAGTAAGCAAACTGCGGTTGATACTTATTTTGGTCGTTACAAATGGTATAGAAAATCAGTTGGTAGTTTTTGGTACAAGCACCAATTTACAAAAGATGCAAACGAACTAACCTTTACAGCAGGTGGGACTTGGTGGGCAAGATATAATCAATGCAATAGATATTCACAAGTAATTGAAATAGAAACTTACGGAGGTAACAATGAGTAAGCAAACTGCAGTTGAATGGTTGGAATGGCAAATCAATCTTGGATTATCTGAGAGAGGTTTAATTAGTGCTATTAAAAAAGCCAAGCAAATGGAGAAGGAGCAAAAGAAAGAGGAGTATTTGAAGGGTATAAAAAGTTTAGTTCTGCATATAAAAAAATATGAGCCAACATACCCAAACGAAACATATGGAGGTAACAATGAGAATACTTAAGTATAATTTTCAAATTTTTATGGTTTGGCTTGTATTTATTGTACTTAGAAAACCCGTATCAAGCGATGCAATGAAATTGGTTGAAAATAAATATAAGTCTAAACCAAGAGAAAAGAAATTGCTTGAAAGAATTAAAAAAATAAATAACATAACCACTAAGAATATAGAGATTGATTAAAAACCAAACAACTATGAAAAACTTATTGAAATACTTGATAGCCGTAATTATTTCACTCATAATTGTGGGTGTTGGAATATGGGGTGTAATAACAAACGAAAGCGAAACAACAGATGGTTGGAAATTTTTTGGTTGGCTTTTAGCGGTTTTATTTATTGGAGTTCCGACATTTAGATTTTGGATTAAAAAAATAGGTTGGATTATTGATTTGGATGAAACTTGTGGAGGTAACAATGAGTAATTGCATATTTGAACCAACAGACTATACCTCATCTTGTAAGCGTTGCGGTAAACAAAAATTTGAACACACAACCATACTCACGGATAAACTAAAAAAGATTATGAATAAACAAACAACAAAAGAAATGACACTTGGGGAGTCAAGATGTCATATCAATTTCAATCCATCGGCAGATGATAAGATTGGAACATTCAAGCGTATGATGGCTGATGCTATTGACTATTGTCACAAATTGAGTTTGGAGTCTTTAGACCCCGAAGCGGATAGATGCTTTGAGATTGCTATGACCGAATTAGAAACTGCGCAGATGTATGCGATAAAGGGCATTGCTAAAGGGTTGAACAAATGAAAAATCTAAATTTTGGACAAGCCATTGAAGCGTTGAAGCGAGGCGAAAAAGTAGCAAGAGAAGGTTGGAACGGAAAGGGAATGTGGATTGCTTTAGGCGAAGGCAACCTTTCACTACCTTCGGAATCTTTTTGGAACAAGCATAGCCGTTCTTTTGCAGAACAAAATGGTGGTAGTGCTGAAGTTCTACCTTACATTTTATTCAAGACTGCCGATAACAAGATTCTAATGGGATGGTTAGCATCTCAAACGGATATTTTAGCGGAAGATTGGATAATTTTAGATTAAAATCAAATTGTGATGTTCCCTTGACAAAGGAGATGAGTAAATGTAGATAGTTGAGTTGCTACCATCATAGAGGGGTTGTCGCCCTCCACCTTCGGGTGTTATTTTTCCACTATAAGACAATTCGCGCACCCATTCGCGCAAAATTTTCCACTATAAGTCGTATGCCGACTAATTTTTTCCATTATACCCGTATCAAAAGTTTACAATACTTGCTACAAGTATGTCAAGTTTATTGCGTTACTTGTGTTTATCCAAATAAGCAATGGCTTTTTTCATAATGCTCAATTTATCTTTAAAGAAACCTAATCCAAAATTACAGTTGTTGCACAATAAGGCTCTGACCTTTCCCGTTTGATGACAATGGTCTACTGCAAAGCATTTAGAATAATCATCTCTATGTATATTACATATAGCACAAGAATAGTTTTGAGAACGTAATTTTGCATCATATTCCTCAGTAGTTAAATTGTATTTTAACTTCCTTTGATATGCTTTATAGTAATCTACATTTCTGTTAATGTTAGCACAAAACTTACAAGGAGAATTGAATCTATAGTTCTTATTGTTTTTTATATCCTTATGTATATGAAATTCAGTAACTGATAATAATTCGTTACACCTACTACATTTTCTTGTTGCGCCTAATGCTATCTGCTCTTCTAACTTTTCTTTTGTCATATCCTTTTTTTATAAAGATGCAAATTATTATTCGTAATGTCAAGAAAAATGTCAAGAAGTTTTTAGCGCAATAAACTTGACAAGTACCCCTCGAATACCCAACAAGTACGCACTATGTAGCGAACGCACCTATAGGGGTAAAACCTCTTATATGTTGTCACAAAAGTTTGCTAAAATTGTGACAAAAGTTGTCTGCTCAAACCACAAACAAAAGACAATACATTCGATTATTGTCAAATGTTTGATAAAAGTTGTGTCACTATTTTTCATAGAATTGTGACACGATGGGTAACAATAGTTAACTAAATTTGTTACACGATGCGGAAATATCTGATAATCTTCTTGAGCGCATTCGCTACTGAAATCTTTTCCACGTTCTATATAACTGCGGTATCCGAAAAGGACACTACTGCGATGATTGGGTTTGCGATTATAAGACCCTTCCTTGCACTTCCGTTCGCGGGGTATATGTTGGATAGCAAGAATTGGAATGAGCGCATTAAAATGGCTTTTGCGTTGTCTGCGGGGTATGCGGTGGGGAGCGTATTGGTTATTGACTTCATTCGGTAATCCACATACTAACTTATCTTTGTTAATAACTTTTATTGAAGAAATATTTGCTTCTAAAGAAATTTGTTGTATATTTGCTCTGTAATCAAAAATCAATCAAAATGAAAAACACAATTATCAAAGCGGGAAACCACTTAATCAGCATTGGAAGAGAAGCGCAATTCGTAGCAATCCTTTCTCCTTCTACACACAAATTTGTTGAACTTGCAAAGAGCAAAACAAATGAGCGTTTACGCAAAGCGAAGCGTGAGTTCAAAGCGTTTTTGAATAGTTGTGATACATTCACATTCGAACACTTCAGTCAAGAGCAAACGATGCGCTTAATTGACATTCTAAAAGGTAAGTAATCAATCAAAAAACAATCAAATGGAAAAGACTTCAAGACACATCAGCGTAGAGCAAGAAATTAACTATGCTTTACAAAGGTTTCAATCATCTTTCGGATTAAATATCGAAGGTTTGACAAAAGACCAAAAATACTCTTTAATGAATCAGTTAGCATTGATTGCTAAAGCGGGATATAATCAAGCAATGGATAAGATGCTTTCCCTTCAAGAAGAGGAAATGGATTTTAACTTGGATAAATGGTCTAAAATTTTAATCTCAATCAAATGATAAAGGAAAAATCAACTTCAAAAAGAGTAATCGAAATTGACCTTACGGGTACTCAAGGGAATGCATTCTACTTACTTGGAACTGCGGACAATTTAGCAAAGCAATTAGGACTTGATAGCAAACCTATTGTTGCGGAAATGATGGAAAGCGACTATGAGCATCTTGTAGCGACTTTTGATAAGCATTTTGGACACATTGTAACACTTTTAAGATAATCTACCACTATGAAGAAAACATTGATTTATATCGCTTGTATGCTCGTTGCTTGGGCAATCGCATCTAAATTCGACACGGATACCCGTGAATTAGAATCTAAACCATATCCATCTTATGAACTTGAAGATTGATATTATTCAGAAAGAAACAAGTAGTGTAGATTTCGTTTTTGACAAACTATCACATCTAATTCCTAAAGAATATGATTTTGAAGTTGGTTTGATTCAAGAATTAGCCAAACATTTGCATTGTGATGAAATACAAAGAGCATCTGCTGATGGGTACAAAATTGGTGCTTTTATGGGCGAAATTGAAGGTTTTGATATGGAAGATGAATCATACAAATATGGAAGACAATACTATAAATCAAAATTTGAAAAAAATGACTGACAAGTACACCTTAATTTTTGAAGATAAAATAGGGAATCTTGAAGGAGTCGAAATGCAATCTATTTTGTTGGTTTTTGATACAATCAAATTGAATCTACAAAGATTAAAAAAGGATGGTCTGCAAATCACCTTGATTAAAAATTCTGAATATTTATCAGAGCCAAAAAACACAAATGTTTTGATACAAATGGTGGAAGATTATTACAAATTCATTGATGATAAACTTGCCATCATAAGAACCCCCAAAAAAGATGAAGTAATTGCCTTTAATACGGGAAATTCATATTGGGTTGATACCAATATTTTCGAAGCATTAAAAAGACCTACGGACAAAACAACTGAAGTATTTGTTCTAAAGAAACAAGACTTGATTGAGATGAGTAACACACACACTTCGCTTGGAGTTTACATACTGAACAAGACCAAACTAAAAACTAAATAAAATGACTGACAACAAACTTGGAATTATCGCCCGACAAGAAATCTCTTACGACCTTTTCGAAGGGATTTTGGTAACCGCTCTTGAAGGGGGTAGCAACTATTGGTATATGGTTGACTTGAGCGATACGGGTGTACCGAAGGAAAAGTATGCGGGTGAACCGCTATCGGTTAAGGTATCCAAAATGATTTGGTATGACCGAATCAATCTTCGGGTGATGGATAAGGAAGATGAAGATGTTCTTCTTGGTGAAGTGAATATCGCGACCATCAAGACTGCGTTCGAAAAGATATGTTCTCAATACCCCGAAACCTACTTGAATCTGATACAAGAGAACTACGATGCAGACGATGCGGATGTGTTCTTTCAGATAGCCACAATGGGTGAAATTACTTTCGGTTAAAATACTTAAACTATTTTCTAAAATGTCAATAGCATTAAATAAAATAAAGGATATGCACAAACGGGTTGAGTCGCTTTTGAAGCGATTCCCCGCATATCGCGACTGCGACACAAAGTTGGTTGCCCACATTTGGATGGAGCAAGTCGGGGGTTTAGACAAGATGAAGGAAATCAATTTGCACGATTGGATGAAGATGTGCATTGACAATCCAAACATAGCCGTACCCGAAACCATTTGCCGAGCAAGAAGGAAGATTCAAAAGACCAACGAAGCACTTCGTGGAGAGCATTACAAACTCCGCAAGGAGCAAGAAAAAGATGTTCGTGAAAACATAAATAAAATCTAAATCAACCCCGTAAATTGTAATCAATGAAACTCAATTCAAACATCCCATCGTTCAAAGCGTTGGTAAAGAAATCGTACTTCACAAAGAATGTTGAAGATGAACAAGAATTTTACAACGTCTATGTCTTCGCCATTCAATCGTGTGCGGGTAGAATACTTACCTTTCACGTTATGACTGACTGCGGTATGCTTCGTAGTAGAGTGCCTATTTCTGAAATTTATACCAAGATACCTACGGGCGACATTCCGTTTAACTATAAGCAACTTTGGGATTGCTTCAGTGAAAATGTATCGGTTGTTGAATACGACTTTCTTGCTTTCCACCGAGCGCAAATTGTTCTTCGTGATGGAAGCAAGGTTTGGGGTACTTACATCTTCACGATAGATTGGTTCGACAATCCTTATAGCGATGAACCATCGGATTACAAATGTGGACACATCTTTGAATCAGACGATGGGTACTTATTGTGTCAACCAAACAATAGGATACTTTGGAGGGATTCAAATTGGGTAACTAAAAAACTTGCTGATGATTTGAAGCAATTCAAAGTAGATACCGAATTACCTTCCGTTGAGAATCAATCTGACAAGTGGATTACTGAAGATTCAAATTCGTATTATTACGAAATGAAAAAAAGTGAGCAGTAGATTTTTATCTTTACCAAATGACAACTAAAGAACTAAAAGAACAAGCCAAGAAGAAAAGCGCATCGCTAATCTTCGAAACGGATATGTCCATCTATGCTCACGGATATGAAGAGGGGTATCGCGATGCCGAGCAAATTATGTTTACGAAGGAGCAACTTCACGAAGCGTTTGTAGCGGGGAAGATATTTGAGCGCACGGGTATCAATATTTTTCAAGATGTGCTTAAATCAAAACAACAAATATGACCCCAAAAGAAAAAGCAGAGCAATTGTTAGCCAAGATGAATGTGATTCATTATCGGAAATTAGGTGGTGTAAATAAGGATTCGAAAGGACTTCCCGTGTCAATGTACGATAGCCAAATTATGCAATGTGCCTTGATAGCGGTGGATGAGATAGAAGAAGCACTTACCGATTATGGTAGAGGGGATTCACTTCAACTTCAGAATATGGATTCTGAATTTAGATATTGGTCGAAAGTAAGAGAAGAAATACAAAACACAAAAACCAAATAATTATGCTGAAATTTAGAAAAAAACCCGTAGTCATTGAAGCCGTTCGATTTACTCGTCACACTTGGGATGAAGTCAAAGAATTTACCAATGGACAAGCGCATTCTTGGATAACAGAAAAATGTATCGGTGGAAAATCTACTTGCATTATTCCTACTTTAGAAGGTGAGCATATTGCTACCGAAGGAGATTGGATTATCAAAGGGGTGAATGGTGAGTTTTACCCTTGCAAACCCGACATTTTTCAAAAGACATACGAACTCGTTACGTTATAATTTAACTATCCAACTAACTAATTATGGCGAAAAAAAAGAAGGTTGTTGTAGAGGAAAAACTTTACACTATCAAGTACACGAAATACGATAATGGTTCATCTGAAGTTGAAAGAAAAAACGAAGGTTTCAACCCATTCGAATTGATTGGGTATATGGAGCAAGTGCAAATCGAAATACTTCAGCAATTGAAAGGAGTGATTACACCGAACACAACGAAACTGATTGCAAAAGTTGATAAAAAAGTAACCAAGCGAGTAACCAAGTAAGTAACTATGAATAAGCAAGAGAACCCGCTAACCGAACTGCAAAAAAAGTTTAGTCACGAAGATGTGATTGACATTGTGGAGGTAACTATCAATGAAATGAAGACGATTGGATTCGTGGTGTACTTCTTCAAAATAAAGCCGTTTATTAAGCCGTATTTGTTTTGGACAAGTGTAATTACCCTTATGCTAATTGCTTTCGGTAATGCTTCGCTATGGTCGTTCTTCATACCCGCGATTCCGATTGCTATCCTTTTGATTCTATTTATCATTGACTTCTTCGTTATCTCATATAGTTTGCTCAAAGCGCAACGAAAATTAGAAACTTGGATTAAAACTGAAATCTCTTGGGATGATATGATACACGCATCAATAATTGCAATGGCTATCCGAGAACCGATGGAAGGAGATGATGAAGATTTGAATATGCCTTACTGATTTTCGTTTATGTGTTTTGTTTTTTGATTACAAAAGAATCCCCGCAATTGTCGGGGGTTTTTTATTTTTGTACTTATGAGAAAAAAGCAGAACTATCTTACCAAGAAATTCAAAGGCAAATACATTGAGCGTTTGCAAGAATTTTTGTGTGAACTTGATGCCGATTGGAATTGGAAGATGTCAATGTTCATCAACTCCGACTATCCACCTAAAGTCGCATTTGCAAAGATGTTCTGCGAAAACACGGGCAACTTAATTCTCGTTCGCCTTGCACCCATCGAAAAGAAAGTGAGTGAGGTTGAAATGTACTACCGATTCGTTATTGAGAAAGTCGGAGAGCGCACGATTGAAGATAAGGTTGAGCCATCCCACGAAGAGATTCCTAAAATTTTTCAAGATGAAGAACTTCTCTGAAAGAAAGAAAGAAGCGAAGGAGGTAACTAAACTTATTAACATTTTACCTATGTTATTAGAAAAGATAGTATATTTGGTGTTGTTAATCTACTTCATCAAATGTTTATTAAGTTCTAATGTCTAAACAACAAGCGAAAGCAAATTTCAGTAGTGGCGATTTAGAAAAATACAAGTCTGCTCTTTCGTATGCAAGGAAGAATAAGCAGTCTTTTCAAGTCGTTTCAACGGGTCTATCACGCAAGATTGTGATGCCCAACGGATTCAAGTTAAATTATTTCGGGCGCAAGGGTTCGAACAACCTTGTTGAAGGTGCATTCCTTGTGATGATGGTAAAGCGCGAAATAGATGCGTATATCGAAAAGAATGGTGTTCCACCGAAGGTAGAACCCACCCAAGTACAAACATTCAATTTTAGCGCGATTAAGCGAGTTTTAAGCGGGAAGAGAGTTCCCGTTATCGGAGTGGACATAAACGCTTGTTATTGGTTCGTAGCGCACAAATTAGGGTATATATCGGACACATTGTTTGAACGAGGTCTGAATACAAAGAAGAAAAAGGGATTGCTTATAGCCATTGGATGCTTAAACAAACTTCCGATGATTAAGACCTATGTAGGGGGTGAATGTATCGCTACGGATTTCGATATGGAATATCACAACACCTATTCACCTTTTTATTGGAATGTAATCAAGTACACGCACGATTTGATGATTGAATCTTTTCAGTTGTTTGGTGACGATTGGTATATGTTCTTGACCGATTGCTTGTTTGTGTCGGTTGACAAGATAAAAGATGCCCAAGAGTTTCTTAAATCAAAAGGGTTTCATTTCAAGAATCATTCGATAGAATTCAAAACCTACGATGCGAGAAATATCACTTGGTATGACTTTAAAGACCAAAAGATTAAGACGATGTATGCGGGAACTCGCGATATTCACTACTATGCGAAGGTATATGAGGAAAAACAAAGAGCAACCGAAGTCGCTCTTTGAAGGTACTAACTAACTAATTTGGAATAAACCAAACAACTATATGGAAGATACAATCAAAAAAGTAAAAATCAGTCAGTCGCTCCTTAAAGCACTATACAACTTTAAGAAGGGCGAAGAGTGCGGAATCAAGATTTATGAGCAGTATGTCAATGGTCTTGAAACACCCGCAAGTGATGCTATGGACTTGGGTAATTGGTTTGAGTACCAATGCACGGGTCAGATACCCCGTAGCGGAATAGTTCCCGAACCAAAAATGCTGAAGAGCGGTGGGTTATCTGCCGAGTACCGCAGAATGGAAATCCAAGTGGAAAACTTCAAACGAATAATTGACCGCTATGAGATTCAGATTGATGAAACGGGGTACGTTTTCCAACATCCGAAGTATTCGGGAATCACCGATATAAATGCTACTTGGGATGATGAGCGTTGCATCATTGATGTCAAGTCAACGGGAAAGATTGACGATAAGTGGAGTGAGTTCGGGTGGCACGAAGAAAAGTTCGAAAATCCCGACAATCCAATGGCGCAATACCTAACCATTCAAGCGGTGCAGTATAAACTTCTTGCCCGTGAAGAGTGGGGTATTCCGAACATTCCTTTTTACTTTTTCGTGTTCAGTACAACTGACGAAAACTCCGTTAAAATTTACAAAGTGGAAGTTGACGAAGACCGCCTTGACAAGCACCAAGAGCAGTTAGATATTGCTTACAATTACTTCAACAATGTCTTTGTAAACACCCCTAAAGAACAATTAGCATTTCCTAACCTTAAAAGATGTAACGAATGTCCACTAAATCAAAATTGCAGTCACAAAATAGATGTACCGCTTGTGAAAACAATACAAGTATATTAAACTATATCGCGTACCTACGCACCTATCAAACGCTTCTATTGAACTACCTTGAAAAAGGTATGGAAGAGTATTCCACAATGAAGTATCGAAAGAAAAAGACATCTATGTTTATCCAAGATTTTTACATCAGCATTGAGCCGATGCAGTACGATAATAAAGAGCGAATCAGAGCAGAAATCAAATACATCAATCAAATAATCAAAGGGTATGAAAAATTCAGAGGAACAACCATCTAAAGTGGAAGTAATCAGCAAACTTCCCGCACCGATGCAGAAAGCACTTTCGGATGCTTTTAACAAGTGCATTACACTCATTGGAGAGAAGGAAGCGCAACGTGAAATCAGTTACGCTATACAAATCATCTCCAAGAATAAAGAACTTCAAAAATGCTCCGTAGATAGCGTTATTGATGCTATTGTAAATGGTAGCCGAGCCAACGTAACGCTCAATCCAAATCTAAAACTTGCTTACCTCGTTCCTCGCAAGGGAGTGGCTTGTCTTGACATTTCGTATATGGGTTTGATTACCATTCTCAAGAAGAGCGGTGGATGCAAATACATAGATGCTTACGTTGTGTTCCAAGACGAAGACTTCGCACATAACCCCGCTTCGGGCGAAATCAGACACACCCCCTACTACGCGAGAACGGAAGCGGAGCAGAAGAAGCGAATCATTATTGGTTGTTATAGCCGAGCGGTACTGCCGAGTAATGATGTGGTGTTTTGCTATATGCCCTATTGGGAAATCGAAAAGGTTAAGCGAATGAGCGGTGGTTCTTCAGAATCGTTTTCCGCTTGGAACACTTGGGAAGAAGAGATGGTAAAAAAGTCCGTTATCAAAAGACACTTTAAGATGCTCGTTAGCGATAGCGAAGCGGTGGAAGTGGTGGAAGCGTTACGCATTGAAGAAGAGAATAATCCACTAATCAAAACACCAAATAAACCATCGCTTTTCAATCTTGATTTTGGAGCATAAATAAATAAAAATGAGTAAATTACATATCTAAATACAATCAAATGAAAAAATTATTTTTAATCTTCGCTTTGTCAATTGGACTAATGAGTTGCGACAAAGAAAATCAACAATGTAACTGCGGAACAATCGCCAACGATGGTATTGACAACGGATGCTATTGGTTGGAAATCCGTAACGAGTGTTCGGGCAATAAGAAAAAGTTTTGCTTCGACCAAGATGTTTGGATGAACGCTTATGTTGGTAGTAATTTTTGTGTAACTAACCAAAGTGAATGGTAATGAAAGCAGAGCAGTTCAATCAGCGAATGAAGAAGGTTGCTGAATACTCCAATAAAGGCGAAATGAACCTTGTTTCTCTTCGGGTGATGTTGTACCTCACAAACGAGTACGATGAGTCAAAAAAGGACACCATCGTGCAGAGTGCGGAAGCAATCGGAGCGAACGTAGGTGGGTATTCTTATCAAATGGTTCGCAAAGGAATCCGACAACTATGCGAAAAGGATATTTTGACCGAGAAGAGATGCTCTTTCGATAAGCGTTACTATGAGTACAAGTTTAATGACATTAAAGATTGGAAGGAATGAAAGAATCAAATGTTGCCCGAATTGGGTGCGGAATATTCGTAGTCTATGTACTTATAGTTTTAGGTGCTTTGATTCATATTGTTTTGATGCACATCCAACCCTCTTCTTGGTTTGAAATAAAAGCGAAACCGCAAAATGGAGTAGTGCAAGGAAACTGCGACTCATTACTGCGAGTCAAGTGCGATAGTTTAGGAATTGACTACAACACGATAGGAACAACAACCGACCCCGATTAACGCAAAAAACCCCCACGTTTGGGGGTCTTTTGTTGTAATCAATTTCAATCAAATATCGGGGAATGGAAACACCCCTCATAAGACTTCTGCAAATGTACGATTCAATACGAATATATCCGAATAAATACGGATAAAAAATAAGAAATGCCGACTTACGTCAGCACTTCCTAAACCAAATCAAAATAACTTATTGAGAATTACAAGAAGTTCTTCATTTGTGTGTCCATCGCTTCGCTTTCAACACTTACGGGAGATTGCTCCATAGGTCGTGTCGTTCTCACTTCAGCAAGGTCATTTTTCACATCGTTTTCCGCTTTCGGTAATGATTTTAGGGTTGGTTTAATTGTGTTGTCATATAGACCACCAATCACGCTTCCCGCAACTCCACCAAGAAGTGCGAATCCAACGAATCCCCAAAATCCTTTTTTGCTTGAAAAGGCATAGTATAAACCGCCTAATGTTCCAACGCTACCAAGAATGTATTGTGCGCTTTTGTAGTTGATTTTATCGTTCATTTTTTATAGAATTGAGTTCATTTGCTTGTCCATAGTTCCATCTTCGATGCTGATGTCTAACTTACCACCTTTCTTATCAAGGTTCGGTGTGATAGTACCCGTAAATGCGGGTTTAGCACCTTCGGGAACATTACCTTCTTCTTTCTTTTGCTTCACGGGTGTCTGCATAGCAAAAGAACTTGCAACGCTACCAAGAATGAATCCTACCGCACCCGCTCCAAGAGCATATCCGATATATTTTGCAACACTTGCTTTTGTCTTGTATGCGTAGTAAACACCAAATGCTACCCCGACAAGAGTAACCCCCGCGTGTAGTTTGTCTTTGAATTGGAAAATGCTTGTTCCGCTTGTAGATTTGTTCGTTTCCATAGATGATGTATTTCCAATAGGTATTGCTCTACCTTGAGGTGGGTTTATTAAAACTGCTTCGGGAGTGCCTACAAGTGCTAAATCTTGCTTATTCATTTTTGCATAAGGGTCTGTTCCACCATAAGGTTTTTCAAACTCATATCCATTGTATGTAAAAGCCAAAATAGACTCCACGTTAGGGTCGGTTGAAGGTTTGATTGTTCCTTCGAAGTTTTCGCCTTTTTTAAGCACTACGCGATTTGGAAGTGCTTCCATAGTTTTAACACCCGCAACTCTTGCTTTGGGTGTCAAAAAAATTGTTCTTTTGATTAGGTATTGAGCCATAATTTTATAGTAAAGCGTCTTGGAAGTTTTGATTTCCATCAAAGTCAGTAAACTTACTTGTTGTTGATGCGCTTGGTGGTTTTGTTGTTGAAATTGCTTGAGTAGAGGTATTTGCAAGTGTTGTACTCGGTGTAGGTGTTGCACCCGTTTCTCTCTGATTTGAGGTTGTCGAAATATTGACAACTGCTTCATTCGGTCTATTTGGATTCAAACCCGAAGTAGGGGCAAGTAAACCGCCTTGTCCAACAACAACGTACCCTTGAGGAGGAGTGATGTTTTGTTGCAAAAAGTATGGTGGATTCGCTACGGGAGGAAGTGGCGCACCGCCAATTCCGCTTCCAAAACCACCACCGCCACCACCCATTCCTTCTTCGGGTGTTCCGCCTTCCTCTAAAGATTTTTCAGCACCTTTTTTTCTGAATAAAAGCAATAGTAGAAGAATTCCTCCTCCTACATAAGCAAATGTTTTTTGATTTTTCGTCATTGTATTATTTCTTTTCTTTGAAAATTACCATTCCCGTTTTGGTCTTTGAGGACACATACGTTTTACCATTGTGCGTGAAAGATTTTGCTCCATCTCTTCTCGCTTTGTTCATCTTGTTGAAATACTCGTTAGCCATTTTTTTTGTTTTTAAGCGTTCAACACATCGTCAACGCAGTCCATAATTTTCTTTCGAACGGGCATAAAGATTTTCATCTCTTCTTTGTCCATTGCCTTGTACAAGTCTTCTTTCTTTACGAACTGACTTGCCTTTTCAATAATCTTGTATTCTTCGTCTGAAAGACCTTGTAAGCACTTGTCAAGTTTTTCGATTTGACTTGCACTTAACTGAATTCCTTCGTCTTTCAATTGAGCATCAATGTTTGAACCCATAGGCGTTGACTTGAACTTGGAATATGAATCAAGTTTGTTGCTCTTTGAATTGCTTTCAGATGTCTTCTTCTTATTTCTAAAAAGCAAATAAATACCAATAGCACCTAAAGTAAGTGCTATCCAAGAGTTATCTTGTTGTGTTGTACCGCCTTCTGCGATTGGTGCTGACGTATTTGCTTCCATAGTTTTTATGCTCTATCTCTGAATCCTCTTGACACGCAAGTTCTTTTGTAAGTTTCGGGGAAAGTACCTTGTGGAACATTTACCCAACTTCCTACCATTCCGTTTGCAGTTGTACACCCGAATCCCGAATTACCCGTTGCTCCCAAGAAATCCTCACTTTCGTTTGGGTCTTCATATCCACCTTCGGCTTTACATTGTCTTCTTTTGTCTTTACGACATTTTACTTTACCGCCTCCCCAACCTCTTCCACAAGTATCCTTTGCATATTTTCTACATTCTTTTCTAACTTGTTTACGGGATGAAGGAATACTACCAAGCGTTTCATCCAAAGCAGTTCCCGCATCCGTAGCGTTTGGATTTGAAGAGTTTGCACCATCGGTTAAAGTGTCATTTGATGCCGAGCCAATTGATTTAGCACCAACACCACCTTTATTACCCGACATAAAATAATAAGCCAAACCGCCTACCGCGACAAGACCTAATCCCCAATAGATGTATTTTTTATCCATTTTGTTTTTCTTTGTTTTTTTGATAAATCACAATAGCAACAACACCCACCAAAGCGAGTATTCTAATCACCGAACCCGTTGTCCAAAATTTTTCTTCCATAAGATTAAAATGTGTGTCCGTTAAATGCAAAATCTTCGTTTTCGCAATCCATTTTGCTTCCGTTGAAACTTGAAGTTGATGGTACGGAAGCGGGTGGGAATGGTTGTATTGCTTGAACATTCCAATTTCGAGCGTTATCTCGCAAATATGTCACGAGTCTTTCAGCGTAGTTATCATTACTTGCACCCGCTCCTACTTTAGCATCAAGTCCTTTTTTGAATTCGGGAGTTGCTCTTTCCAAAGCGTTCGTATCCGAAATATAATTAAGAACTGAACGACCTACCGAATCTAAACTTGCTATTGCGCGGGTAAGTTTTGCAAGTCGCGCTTGACCCGCTCCTACTATTTGAATATCAGCAGATAATTTTGTCCCTTGCAAATCAACTGCGTTGTTGATTGGTTTTAATGTAAGATTCATTGGAACAACATTTACTGCGGGAGTAGGAGTTGCTGATGTTGAAGTTGAACCACCTACTGCTCCGCCAATTACACCGCCCGTAGAACCTCCGCTTGTTGTGTCTGATTTGCTATCTGAAGTGGTTGAACCGCTCTCTTCAGCATTCATTTGTTGTCTTTTACGCATCCAAAAAAATGCACCTAAAGCAACGATGGCTACACCGCCAATAATTAAACCTTTGTTTTTCATTCGTAATCTTTATTTTCTATCGTTTGTAAAATTGCGCTGACAATATCGTTGTCTGCGATTATTCCGTTTTTTCCTACCAAAACACCATTATTATATTCAGCCACATAAGGTGGTTTCGAAGTATCATAGATGAATGTAATGGTTTGATTTGCGTTGATGATAACTTGCACATCATTCGTTACAAACTTCACAAAGAACCCCGAAAAAGATACGGGCGAAGTTTCGGGTTTGTAACCTTTGTCTTTGAGTGTCTTGAAGATTGCTTGAAGATTATCGGGCATTTTATTCAACGCTCTTTTAACCGCAAGAATATCTCTTGATGCCCACATATAGTAACCCAAAAAGAAAAAGCCAATCAGTAATCCAAACTGAAAGACTTCTTTTTTACCAAATTGAGTTCCTTTTTCCATTATAGCATTAAATCTTGTGCAATTCCGCCTTCTCCACCATTCACACCAAATACTGATGCGTTGCGCCCATCTGCTCCGCTAAAAGCAGAATACGAGTTTGTTGAATCGTTGAAGATTCCCGCTTTTTTCAAAATGCTCCAAAAAGCATCTCTTAATCCAAGCAATCCAACTGAATAATTAACACCTCCAATCATCAAATTGAAAGTATTTCCGCTTTTGTACCATCCGCCTTGAACGAATTTAGTTTGCGCCCCTTGAGCATTAACTCCATTTGCAGTTATTTTACCATCGGTGTACATAATCACTTCACCTCTTGGAACGCTATCCGTAGATTTCCATATTACTCCTCCGTTAATCGCTTTCGCGCCCGAAGCAATCTGCATAAATACGTTTAAGTTCGTTGCGTTTTCGCTATAATAAGCATCACCATATTTTCCCCAAGCCAATTGAATAAAGTTGTTATTGAATGAACTTGATGATGTACTCATCGGTGAAAGGTCTATTGATTTTGCATAAGCGGGGTCTTTTGCATTTACCCATTGACGAAAAGCATTTCCTTGCTCAACAGATGTGAATGGTGTTGATTTCGGTAAGTTCACTTCCGTTGTTGGAGTTGGAGCGGGGGTTGGAGCGGGGGTT
>JACCDW010193724.1_pt1 | contig 19577 bp, 18 predicted proteins | sample 7449781 | NCBI WGS metagenome assembly JACCDW01 (sample SAMN15323449, study PRJNA562643) | freshwater metagenome | isolation source: river surface water | place: USA:Blue River Watershed | collected 2017-08-18
GCGATTCTTTTCGGCTTCCGCTCGAGCTTTCAAAGTCTTTTCGCGAACTCGGGCTTCTTCTTTTTTAGTCTCTTCAAAGTTTTTTCGCTCTTCTTCAACTTTGGCAGCCATGGCTTTGCTTTCAGACTGAACCTTGGCCTGCTCGGCCTGCATATTTTCGACTTCTTTGTCCGACTTGTCTTCCGCTTGTTTCAGCTTGGCAATCTCAGCTTCTGAACGCGCTTTTTCAGCTTCCGCTTTTTCTTTTTCAGCTTTGGATTTGGCAGCGGAGGCTTGGGCCAATGTCATAGCTTTTTGAGTGCTCAATTTTGTCTTTTCCAATTGGCTCGCCATCTCGCGCTCACGGGCTCTGGCTTCATTGGCTTCCTTCAAAGACTTTTCGGCTTCTTCTTGAGCCACTTTGGATTTCTCTTCGAGATCCTTCATTTCTTTCATGGCCGCAGTGGCATTTTTCTCTGAAGCTTCTTTTTTCTTCAAAGTCTCTTCTCGCAACTGCTTGGATTTATCGACTCTTTCACGAGCGGCTTGAATTTGCTTTTCCGCCAAGGAAAGTTTTTCTTCTGCTAGTTTGGTCTGCTTGGCGTACTCGTCAGTTTCCGCTTTCATTCGCGAAGCTTCTGTTTCTGATTTCGCTTGATCGCTTTTGGCTTGAGCTTCGCTCGACTTGGCCTTGGCAATGGCGTTCTGAGCGGCCTCTTTGTTCTTTTCACGTTTTTTGCGCTCTTCATCAGCCCGGCGCTTGGCCTCTCGGGCATCGGCCAAAGCCGCTTCCGAATCCGCCAGAGCTTCCTCGGCTTCCACCGACAGAGCATCCACAGCACGGACTTCTTTCAGATCATAGGTCGTTGCGACCGCCAGCAAAACGAAAGTCAGAATTACTTTTTGAAAACTCATTGATGAACCTCTCTTTTTGACCCTTTCAGTATAAAGAATTGCCGCCCAAGGTTCAAAAAGTGAGAAAGAATTTAGACCTCTGCCGAACCAAGCCGAGCCACTGTCTTCAGAGGTTTTTGATAGTGTCTAACTTCTGGACACTGGGCGAGGTCGCCATTTGTCGGCTCCGTCGAGAGGTTCGACACTCTCCAGGACATTCCAGACCCACTTATTTTCAACTGGAGGTTTGAAATTTCAAAGTGCTCTTGGCCCCACCCTTGCTCTAAGGAAGAGCAACCCCCCATAGCGGCCTGGTCCCCCCACCCCCAAACCAGGTCGCTTTTTTTTGCCTTTTTCATTCCCGCTCTTCAACTTTCAAGTTCTAAGACCAGACATTCGCTTCTGGCCCTGCCCTGAAACTTTCCGCCAGTTAAACTTGTCTTATGCTCACCAGTCTTTTTTATTCCCTCTTGATGTCAGCAGCTTTTGCGGCTCCCTTGAAAGTCATGATCGACCCTGGACATGGCGGCAATGATTCCGGAGCCGTGTATGGCCCCGCCAAAGAATCGGAAATTGCCCTCAAGGTCGCTCAGCATTTGAAAAAACTTATGGACTCATCACCCGATTTCCAAACGGCTTTGACACGCACGAGCGATCACAATTTGAGTTTGCAAGAGAGAGTCAGTCTCGCCGAAAAAGAAAATGCCGATCTCTTTCTCAGCATTCACGCCAATGCCTCTTCGGATCAAAGAGCGCGGGGCGTGGAGTTTTATTTTCAAAACCATTTGCCACCAGATGAAGACTCTTTGTTTTTGGCCGCTGCCGAAAATCAACAGCAAAAAGAAACACCTGAAAACGAAAGTGACATTAGCAAAAAAGGAAATGTCTCTGCCATCTTGGAAGACTTGAAAAGACAATTCAAAATGCGCAGCAGCTTCCGCCTCAGTGAAAAGCTGCTGTTGTCCTGGGGAACGAAAGACAGCAATTCGATCCGCCAAGCCCCTTTTTATGTGATTTCAAAAACTTCGGTCCCTTCCGTTCTCGTCGAACTGGGCTTTATTTCCAACCCTCGCGAGTCTCAAAAACTGATTCAGCCCGACTATCAAAAGGAAATTGCGCAGAAGATTTTCAGCGGCATTCAAGACTACAAAGAAATGGTGGACAAGGCCTCTCCGGGCCGACTACAGTGACGCTCTATGCGCACAGACGGACGAAATTACTCGCAATTAAGACCCATCAAAATCACTCCTCATGTTTCTGATTACGCTGAAGGCAGCGCTTTGGTTGAGTTTGGAAAAACCAAAGTTCTGTGCACGGCCACTTATGAACCGATGGGACCCAAATGGCTGCAAGGAACTGGCACTGGCTGGATCACTGCGGAATACGGCATGCTGCCACGCTCAACTCAACAGAGAATCAAGCGCGACAAAGCCGCGACGAGCGGTCGCACTCAAGAAATTTCCCGTTTGATTGGACGCAGTTTGCGGGCTGCTGTGGATCCTAAACTTTTGGGTGAACGCCAGATCACAGTGGACTGCGATGTTTTGCATGCCGACGGCGGAACACGCACGGCTGCGATCACAGGTGGATTTGTCGCTCTTGCGTTGGCGCTGAAAAAGCTTCAGCAAGTCAGTGAGATCAAACACATGCCTTTGGTCAATTATATTGCGGCCGTCAGTGTTGGTTTGCAAAAAGGTCAGACTTATTTGGATTTGAATTACGATGAGGATTCAGCCATCGGGACTGACATGAACTTCGTGATGACCAACAAGAACGAATTCATTGAAGTCCAAGGAACAGCCGAGCAAAGTCCGTTTAATAAAACGCAGTTGCTGGAAATGTTGGATGTGGCGACAAAAGGTTGCCATGAACTCTTTCTCCACCAAGCGGAAGTGATCGGAAACTTCTTTCCATTGAAATAGAGAGTCCCCATGAGTGAACTGTGGATTTCAACTGGCAACAAAGGCAAATTGAGTGAGTTCAAACTTCTGTTTGATCGCGAATTGCCACAATTCAAATTGTTTTCCATTGCCGATTTGCCGACCTTCACTCCTCCGCCTGAAAATGGCCAAACCTTTCTCGACAATGCCCGCATCAAAGCCCGCAGTCTGAAAGCCCTCAAGTCAGGACATTGGGTGATGGCGGAAGATTCCGGATTGGAAGTGGAAGGTTTGGGAAATCTGCCAGGGATTCACTCGGCTCGATATGCAGGCCCCAAAGCCTCTGACAGTGAGAATGTCGCAAAGCTCTTAAAAATGATGCAAATCCGTCATATCTCCAACCGAGCCGCACAATTCAAGTGCTGCATGGTGGTCTTCTCTCCCACCGGCGAAGAGTTGATTTTCAATGGAGAACTCAAAGGTCAAATCAGCAAGACACCTGCTGGACAGCATGGCTTCGGCTACGATCCCGTTTTTATTCCTGAAGGGGAAAGTAAAACCCTTGCTGAGTTGGGCGCAGGCTTTAAGAGCAAGCACTCTCACCGATCAAAAGCCACAATGGCTTTCATCGAAAAACTCAAAACTCTGTAATTTGGGTTTTCTACTTTTCAAGAATGCGGAAGATCTAGGGGCGACCTCGCGGGCCGCCCCGAGTCTTGAATCACTTAGTGACGTGAAGCGGAACGAGAAGTGCTGCGGGAGCTTTTGCGGCCTCCACGTTGGCTGCTTGCACTTCGCGAAGTACGTGAGGAGCTAGAACTGGGACGGGATGCTCGAGAACTGGACGCTGTTTTTTTAGTCATGTAGACCTCCTTGCTAAGGCTTCCGATTAGCAAATTCAGGTCCAACTTTCGTGCCAGTGACATTCAGAAATTCAGCGCTCGGAAAAACTCAATTGAGAAGGCGATCCGAAGCTTGAAAAGAGTGAAATTCCGCTCGCGGCTGAACATGCAATCCCGACTGAAGATCCCCGAGAGATGGATACACGGAGAAGACTTTCAAGCCCACGAAAATTTCAATCTGACGAAGAATGCTGTGGTTGGGGCGAAGCAGGGCAAGCTCTCCCCCTTTTCGCCCCAAGTTCTGATTTAACTGAGCCAGGTATTTCATCATCTGAAAACTCAAAAAATCAGTCTTGGAAAGATCCAAAACGACTCGCTTGGAAGAACCAATTAATTCTTCCAGCTGTTGGATCACTTTGCGATCGGCAAAAGCGTCCACGCGGCCGGAAAGAGCGGCGGCCGTCCATCCCGGGATATCCATAACTTTCACAATTGCTAACATGGCGAACAAAATGAACTGTGAAGGTCAAAGTTGTCAATGAAGAGTCACTTTCTGCATTGTCAAAGGCTCCGAGAATGAGCTAAATCTAAAGCCGTTCCAAACAAACAGGGGGGCTTTATGATGAAAGGTCTGAAAATCTTTTCCGGTAATTCGAATCCCCTGCTGGCTCAAAAAGTTGCCGAAGCTGCCGGAGTCGAGCTCGGCTACTGCCAACTGAGCACTTTTGCCGACGGAGAAATCCAAGTCGAAATTCACGAAAGTGTCCGCGGCCAAAATGTCTTCGTTGTTCAAAGCACTTGCCCTCCGACCAATCAGAACTACATGGAGCTTTTCATTCTGATGGATGCTCTGAGACGGGCCTCAGCCAATTCGATCACGGCTGTGATTCCCTATTTCGGCTACGCTCGCCAGGATCGCAAAGTCGCTCCCCGTGCTCCTATCTCTGCGAAATTAATGGCAGATTTGATCACCACAGCAGGTGCAGACCGAGTCGTCTCTGTCGACTTGCACGCCGCTCAAATTCAAGGTTTCTTCAATGTGCCTGTGGATCACTTATTTGCGATTCCCACTCTTTCTCGGGCTTGGAGAGAGCAATTGGGCACTGGCAGCGAATTTGTTGCGGTGAGTCCCGATGCCGGAGGGGTGGAAAGAACCCGAGCTTTCGCCAAAAGGATCGAGTGCCCGATCGCCATCGTCGATAAACGGCGTTCTGGGCCCAATGAGGCCAAAGCCCTTCATTTAATTGGGGATGTGGCTGGAAAAACAGCCATCATCGTCGACGATATGATCGATACTGCCGGAACTCTTACACAAGCTGTTGACAGCCTTTATAAAAATGGTGCAAAACGTGTTTTCGCCGTTGCAACGCATCCGGTTCTGTCAGGACCTGCGATCTCAAGAATCGTAGAAAGCCGAATAGAAAAACTGTGGGTGACCGATACGATCCCCCTGAGCGAGGCTGCGCGAAACAGTGGAAAAATCGAAGTGATTTCAGTTGCTCATCTGCTCGCTGAAGCCATCAAGAGAATCCACGGCAATGATTCAGTTAGTAGTTTATTTGATTAATGGAGTGAAGATATGAGCCAAAGATATGATCTCAACGTAGAATCCCGCCAGACTGGTAAAAGCAACAGCCGCGCACTTCGTCGCGAACGCAAAGTTCCAGCTGTTGTTTACGGTTCTTCGACAACACCTAAAAATCTCTTCATCGACGAATCTTCTGTGATTCGTTACAACACTCGTTCTTATGAAAATGCTCTCTTCAACTTGAAGAGCAGCGATTCTGGTTTGAACGGCATCGTCGTCCTCGTGAAGGACGTCAATGTTCACCCAGTCACTCGCCGTCCTCAGCACGTTGACCTCTTCGCTCTCGATCTGAAAAAAGCAGTTCGAGTTTCTGTTGAGATCAAACTCGACGGTAAACCAATCGGTCTTTCTGAAGGCGGTCTCTTGAACGTCGTCAATCGTCAGATCGAAGTTGAATGCTTGCCAACTGAAATTCCTGAAGCTTTGACTGCTGACATCTCTGGCCTCGGCGTTGGTGATGCTCTTCACGTTTCTGACTTGAAGATCCCAGCTGGACTGAAAGTGATTTCAGCTCCTGAAACAACAATCGCAGTTGTGAACCTCTATGTTGAGGAATCAACAACTCCGACTGCTGCTGCAGCTCCTGCTGCTGGCGCGGCTCCTGCTGCTGGTGCTGCGGCTCCTGCTGCTGCTCCTGCTGCGAAGAAAGAAGAGAAGAAGTAATTCCACCTCTGATTTCAATTTCAAAAAAGCGGTCCAAGGACCGCTTTTTTTATTTGAAGCTCCGGAGGTACGGCGTACCTCTCAGAAAGTGAAAAGAACATGTTTCTCATTGTCGGTCTCGGAAATCCTGGCTCCAAATACGCTCTCACTCGGCACAATATCGGCTTTATGGCCGTGGATCTTTTTGCCATGAGCGCAGGATCTCCCCCTTGGAAAGAAGAGCACAAAGCCCACGTCTGCAAATTCCAAATGGACAATGAGCAGATTCTTCTCGTCAAACCCATGACCTTCATGAATCTCTCGGGCCAATCGGTGCAAAGCCTTCTGCAGTTCTACAAAATTCCTATCGAAAATATGATTGTCGTCCAAGATGATATCGATCAGGGATTTGGCGCCATCCGCTTTCATAAAAATCGCGGGCATGGTGGCCACAATGGAGTTCGCAATATCAGCGAACTTCTGGGAACTGCCGACTATATCCGCTTGAAGCTGGGAGTCGGAAGACCGCCCCATCCGGAAATGAGTGTGGCCGACTATGTCCTGCAAAAGTTTTCCAGTGAAGAACAGCAGCAACTGCCTGACTTTTTGAATAAAGCAGGCGATGCTCTCGAATCAGTTATTTTTGAAGGTCTGTCCAAAGCGTCGACCAAGTTTAATAGTTAGGAGTTTTCAATGGCCTTACAAGTTGGAATCGTTGGCCTCCCGAATGTGGGAAAAAGCACATTGTTCAACGCCCTCACTTCGGCGAAAGCGGAAGCTGCCAATTACCCTTTCTGCACCATCGACCCGAACGTGGGAGTGGTGACAGTTCCTGATCCTCGCATGGACAAAATCACGGACTTCATCAAACCTCAAAGCGTGATTCCGACGGCCATGGAGTTTGTCGATATCGCCGGAATCGTCAAAGGGGCCAGCCAAGGTGAAGGTCTCGGAAACCAATTCTTGAGCCACATCCGCCAAACCGATGCCATTGTCCACGTGGTTCGCTGCTTTGACGATCCAAATATTATTCACGTTTCGGGCTCCGTCGATCCCTTGCGTGACATGGAAGTCATCAACACCGAATTGATGCTCGCGGATTTGGACTCTGTGGAAAAGAAACTGAAGCGCATTGAAAAAACCGCGCGCACGACCACAGATAAAAAATTGAAAATGGAATTCGAAGTCACTGCCAAAATCAATGAAGCTTTGAGCAAAGGCCTTCCCGCTCGCGCCGTTGAATTGAACGAGCACGAAGAGCCTTTCCGCCGTGACTTGCATTTGTTGACAGCCAAACCTGTTCTCTATGCCTGCAATGTCTCCGACGTTGATTTTTCTGCTGGTGGAAATCAGTGGGTTCGCGACGTTGAAAAACGCGCATCCGAAGAAGGCAACACGACCATCATGATTTGCTCCGCCATGGAGGCGGAAATTGCTCAGCTCCCCAAAGAAGAACAAAAAGAATTCCTGTCTTCAATGGGAGCGACGGAACCTGGCTTGCACCGCTTGATCCGAGAAGCTTACAAGCTTTTGGGCTTGCAGACTTATTTCACAGCTGGCGAAAAAGAAGTTCGCGCTTGGACGATCAAAAAAGGAACGAAAGCACCTCAAGCGGCCGGAGTGATTCACTCGGACTTTGAGCGCGGCTTTATTCGCGCCGAAGCTTATCACTGCGAAGATCTCTTCTCGCTCAAGTCGGAACAAGCCGTGAAAGATGCCGGCAAATATCGCGTGGAAGGAAAAGAATATATCGTCAAAGATGGCGATGTCTTGTTCTTCCGCTTCAACGTTTAAACGACGGGGGCGAAAGTGAAAACGGCTCTTGAAATCGCAGCTGCTATCCGAAACTCGGAAAAGACAGTCACCGAAACGATTCAAGAGCACATCGCCCTGATTGAAAAAGCCAATCCCACTCTCAATGCCGTTGTCGAAACCAATTACGATGCGGCTCTCGCAGAGGCTCAAAACAAAGACGAAGCTCTGCAAAACCTGACTCAACAGGAACGAAAATTTCTTCCTCCGCTATTTGGTGTTCCCTTTACCTGCAAAGAAATGATTTCCAATGCCGGAATGAAATCGACGATGGGTTCTTTTCATCGCAAAGACCAAGTCATGTCCTTGGATGCAACAGTGGTGCGCCGAATGAAAGATGCCGGCGCTTTGCTTTTGGCCACGACCAACGTTCCCGAAGTTGGATTCTGGTATGAGTGTGACAATGTCCTCTACGGACCGACGAAAAATCCCTATGATCACACTCGCACTTCCGGCGGCAGTTCAGGAGGCGAAGGGGCCATCATTGGCTCCGGAGCTTCTCCTTTTGGAATCGGCAGTGACCTCGGCGGGTCCGTGCGAATGCCCGCCGCTTTTTGCGGAGTCTTTGGCCATAAACCCTCTGACCGAGTGGTGCCCCTGACTGGCCACTATCCTCTCTATCCCGACAATTCCGAAGAAATGATTGGGCACAAATACCCCTTCACAGTGATCGGACCACTGGCGCGTTCAGCAGCTGACTTGGAAGTGATTTTCCGTTTGATGGTGGGCCCCGATGAAATCGATCGCAACATGAAAGAAGACTTTTCGCTGCAACCGGTTTGGACTTCTTTTGAAGACTTGAAGGTCTACTCGCTGCCTTCGCCCGTCATTCACGCCACGACCGAAACTGAAAAAGACCTTTCTCGGACCATTGAACTGGCGACACGCTATTTGAAGGAAATTGGAGCCAGAGCCATGCCCTTGCCTCCGCGAACTTTTCTCCGTGCCGCGGAGCTTTGGGCGGCGCGAGCCTGGACGATCGATGGCAAAGTGTTCAGTGATTATTTGGCCGATGACAATCCTCTCAATTATCCAGTCGAAATTTTTCGCTTGCTGATGGGGAAACGGAAATACACTTTGCCTTCCCTGCTGACAGGAATCGTCGATCGCCACATGAGTGATCGCTCTGATCTTCAAAGCAATTTACAAGCCCTCAGCGAGTTGAAAAAAGATTTGACCGACAAGTTGGGAAAAAACGGAGTGCTGCTCATGCCAGTGCATCCGCGCAAAGCTCCCGAACTGAATTCCACTTACTTGCGGCCCTTTGATTTTGCTTACACTGGGATCTTCAATGCCTTGGGTTTTCCGGCCACCTCAGTGCCCATGGGACTCTCTAAGGAAGGTCTGCCGCTCAGTTTGCAAGTCATTGCATCCGAAGATCAAGACCATCTCTGCCTGTCCGTGGCTCGCGCTTTGGAAAAAGGATTCGGCGGATGGAAACCGCCGCGTGGAACTGAAATTTCAGAGAACTCTTGAGCGCGGCTTTAAGAGAATTTTTCCCACTTCAATTTGGGATCTAGATTTTGCCGGATATTTTCCAAAAGAACATTCAACGACAACACAGTGAGAAACAAAACCAACGAAGGACCCAAAAGCAAGTGCGGGTAATTGGCCAAAGTCTTCCAGCCCTCTTGCAAAAGCGCTCCCCAACTGATTCCAGGTGATTTCACACCGAACCCCAGAAAGCTCAGAATTCCTTCGGCGACGATGGCGTGTGGAACTTGTAAACTCCAATAAGTGAGCAAGGGAGAAACAATATTCGGCAAAATGTGGCGCGAGAAAATTCGCGATCGACTGGCACCAATGGCGCGAGCCGCTTCAACATAATCCCTGACCTTCTCTTGCAAAATCAAATTGCGAGTCAGTTTCGCCACGGACATCCAAGAACCCAAAGCCAAAGCACCGAACAGCACTGTCAAATTGGCTTCCGGCATTTGAGTTTGCAGAACCAATGCCAACACGGCAATCAGCATGAGATTGGGAAGCGACATCAAGACTTCCACGACGCGCATGCAGAGCGAATCCACTGCTCTCGGACTCATGGCGGAAATGGCCCCGACGATCAATCCCAGCAACAGGGCTGCCAGAGAACTGCTCAATCCAAGGCCCACAGAGACTTTCGCACCTTGCAAGACCCGAATCATCACATCGCGACCCAAAGAATCTTTGCCGAGCCAAGAATTCCAACTGGGCGACTCGAGAGCCAATTGAATTTCCGCCGAAGCGCCCGCTTCGGGACGAGCCGTCGCCCACAATATTCCCATCAACAGCAAAAATAAAAAAGCCAGTGAGAGTTTTTTCACAAGCTCTCCACTCGCGGATCGGCCATCAAGATCAAACAATCAGTGATCAAATGAGTGACCATCAAAACCACACCGTAAGCCAAAGTCAGGCCTAGAATCAAAGGCCAATCACGATTGAGAACACTTTCAACAAATTGAAATCCCAAACCAGGGATCGCAAAAAGAACTTCCACCAGAAAACTTCCTGAAATCAAACTGGCAAACAAAGGACCGGACTGCGAAAGGTAACTGGTCAGAGAATTTCTCAGTGCCCAACGAAACAAAATCGAATGTCGAGAGTGACCAAATGCTCGTGCCGTTTGAATGAAATTTTCCTGAAGGACTTGATCCACGCTTCCCACCAGAACTCGAGTGAGAGAAATCGTGGGCTTTAAAGAAAGCAAAAACAGAGGCAACAGATAACTCTGCGGAGTTTCCAGCAAAGCCACTGGCAAAACTTGCAAATGAAATGCAAAAAACCAAATGCACAATGGCCCCAAGGCCAAAGTGGGAACCGAAGTTCCGAACAATAAAATCAGATCCCAAGCACGCCAACGGCGAGCGGGCCATCTCGTGATCAGCAAATACAAAAAAGATCCTGAGACTGCCAGCAGGAAAGCGGAGAACCCAAGAACGGCCGAAGTCTTTCCGAACTCCCAAATCAAAGAATGAACGGAGCGCCCCACAAAATGCATGGACTGCCCCAAATCGCCCTTTGTGAGGTTCTGCAAATAAATTCCAAACTGTTGCGTGAAGCTTTGATTCAAGCCATGAAATTCGCTGAGGGAAGCCAAGACTTGAGGATCCAGATTTTTCTCGTCATTCCAAGGGCTTCCTGGAAAAAAACGCAAAAGACCAAAGGTCAAGCAAATCAAAAGCAAGAGACTGACCAAGAACTGCAGCAGTCGTGAGAGAAAAGGCCTTAAATATCTTCCCATGTCTCTTTGCTGGCAATCGCCGTTGGAATTTTCACTTTCAAAGTCTCGCTGAGATAAGCCAAATTGTCTTTTTTATTCGAGTACAAAACCGAATAGACTTGAAAATTCGAAACGACTTTTTTCACATAGTTGCGCGTCTCCAGAAATGGAATGTGCTCAATGAACTCATCCATGTCCAGATTTCCGAAACTCGCGAGCCAATTGGTCACCCGGTGCGGACCTGCATTGTAAGCGGCTGCGACCAGAGGCACATTGCCTTCAAACTTTCGATCCAGTCTCTGCAAATAACGTGTGCCAATTTTAACGGCTGATTCTGGCTCCAGCAATGAGCGTGGATTGAAATCTTTTTCTTTGAGCATTTCAGAAATCTTCATTCCCGTGCCCGGCATCACTTGCATCAATCCCAAAGCTCCGACCGGAGAGATCACGTCCTTTTTGTAGACACTCTCAGCTCGCATGATTCCCCAGATCAACTCTGTGGGAACATTCATTTGCTTTGAAAATTTGGTCACATGCGTGGCAAAAGCTCTGGGGTAGGCGTGCTCCCACAAATAGCGAACACCATCCAGTCCATGCAAAGCTCTTTGCCCACCGAAAGTGATTTGCGCAATGTATGCGGAACGATTGTAATTCTCCACCGTGAGATATTCTTGCATGAGATTTTTCAAATATTCGCGGTTGCTGGTTTTTCTCTCAATGTCGTAAAGATCCCATTTCGCCCAGTCATTGAGGCCCAGAATCATCAGATCGCGAGCTCTTTCAAATCTCTTCACCAACACAGGGTTAGCAAAAGAGGGCTTGGCTTCTTCTTCATTCGACTCCGAGGATGAATCTCCATCCGCCACGGCAATGGTGCCGTCTCCGGATGTGGCCGCCTCGGCAGGTGGAGCTTCCTCTTCCGTGGTCAGCTCTTTCAGGGCCAGACTTTCTTCCGATTCATTCTCTTCTCCGCTGGCCGACATGTCTTCCGGTGGAATCATGGAATCAATGAAAGAAAAACGAGTGATCCGACGAGACTGCTCGGCCAGAATCAATCGCGATGGTTTTGGAGACAACTGCTCCAGTTTTTTCAAGCGAAATTGGGCGGCGATCGAGTAATATCCCAACAACTGATCTTTGGCCAATGCTTCAAACAGAGGTCGGGACTGTTGATACTTTTCCATTCGGTAAAGACTCATGGCCATCCAATAAGTGACACGGTCCTTGGGGAAAGATTTCCAACCGCGACGATGAGCTTGGGATTCTTTGAGCAGAGTTTGCAAACTGGAATAAGCGCCTTGATAGTCTCCACGCAAATAGCGAATCCAAGCCAAATGCCAACGGGCATCTCGCGACAATCCTGAATTCGGATAGACTTTCATAAACTCTTGAAACTTGCGAGCCGCCCCATCGTAATCTTGAAATTGATAACTCATGAAGGCGGACTGGTAGAGAGCTTGTTTTCCAAATTTGCCCTTGGGCGACAATTTGTAAACACCATAGTAAGAGCCGACCGCCACTTGGTTTTCACCGCCTCGAGCCGAGGCCACTGCCAAAGTGTTCAAATAAGAAATGTCATTTTTCTTTTGCTCATAATAAGGCAAAAGTATTTCCAGGGCCTTTTTGACTTCTCCTTCGTGGAGCCAGTAAGCCACTTCCAATTTGTCGATTTCATACTTGTCGGAAGGCGCACTTTGAGAACGCAGCAATTGAATTTCAGAAAATGCTTTGGGGGCCATTCCGGCCCATTGAAGATTTTTGATTCGTGAACGACGATCTTCCGTCGACACCGGACAACGTGTCGGCGCTCCTTCGAATTCATCTGAGCCTAAATTGGGACCCCAAGATTCTAAGCGCTGAAACTGCGGATACTGTGTGTACAATTTGCGAACCCATTTGCAAAAAAGTCCCGAGTTGTCCAAGCCCCGCTCAGCGCGTGCCAATTGATAAATTGTTTCTGGATAACCTTCTTCTCGACGCTGACGTTTTTCCAATTGAGTCAGCAATTGTTTCGCTTTCGAAAAGTTTTTCTCACTCAAGGCAATCGTCGCCAATTGGAATTGTGTCTCCACTTGCATTCGCGCATTGGGAGAGAGATCCATGATTTTTTCATATTGAATTTTGGCTTCGTTATATTGTTTTTTATCGGCCAGCAGGCGCGCATAGTAATAATGAACGTATTCCTGAAGATTGTTTTTTTCTTTCAAAAGCTCTTCAAAAACTGCTTGAGCGATATCGGCTTTTCCCAGCTCTAAAGCCATCAGAGCTTTTGCCATCATCAATAACTTTCGATCTTCGGCCTCTGTCGTTTTGCTCAGCTCTTGATCGATCTCGGAAAGACTTTTTTCTCGCTCGTCATTTTTAGAATTGAGAAATTTCTCGCGGTATTGGCGGAACTTGCTCAAAAAGTCAGACTGAGCCATCGCCGGCACAGGAGAAAGAGAGTTCAGGGCAAAACAAATGACAAAAAATTTTAAAAATGTCTTTTTCATATGGGAATGTCTCATGGGTCTACAAATGATAGCGAAAGATCTGGCAAAGTCGAAGACGAAAACAGTCACTGTCTGTCAAAATAGAGGAGCTTGGAATTCGTCTGTGGAAGAAACTTTTTCTCCAGAGCCAGCGACATGAGACTGGGCCTTGGTCTAGAATCGAGAAAAGCCCCCTTCAGGCTTTCCGGAAATTCATTCAGACTGGCTTTATGCAAGAGTCCGCAGACATCGTCAAAGAAGTCTATAAAACTGGAGATTATATTTTTTTCGAGGGAGATATCGATTTTCATTTCTATATCGTCCAAGAAGGCTCTGTTCAAATCTTCACCAAAGGGAAAAACGGACAGCGAATCAATATTGCAACTGTCTCTGAGGGAGAGTCCTTTGGCGAATTTGCTCTTCTCGACAAACAGCCCCGCTCAGCTTCTGCTCAAGCTCTCACACCCTGCACAGTGGTGAAGGTTTCCGAAGAAGGCTACAATCAACTGCTGGCCGAGATTCCAGAATGGGCGAGCTTCATGCTCAAGTCTTTTGCTCAACGCATGAAAAACATGAATGATAAACTGAAGGAAATGCCTCAGTTTCTGCAAAGAAAATAACTCAAGCTTTGGCGACAGCTTTTCGCCAAGACTCCAACCGCAGTTTGCGGGACTTTGCAGACATATGCGATTTGAACTCTTGATCGATCATCCAAATGCGCTTGATCTCGTCCAAAGAATTCCAGAAACCAACCCCCAAGCCAGCCAAATAAGCAGCTCCAATCGAGGTCGTTTCAATTTGCCGAGGGCGGGTAACCGAGGACCCCATGTAATCAGCCTGCATTTGCATCAACAAATTGTTGGCAGCAGCTCCCCCATCGACTCGCAAGCCTTTGAGTTTTTTCCCCAAATCATTTTCCATGGCTTGAAGAATTTCTGTATTCTGCAAGGCCATTGCTTCCAGTGTTGCCCGAGCAATGTGGGCTCGACTGCTTCCACGAGTCAATCCGGTGATGACTCCGCGAGCCTCCGAGCGCCAATGAGGAGCTCCAAGACCCGTCAAGGCCGGAACGAATTCAACGCCCTCACTGGAGGAGACTTGTGCCGCCAATGATTCGACTTCAGAACTCTTGGAAATAATTTGCAAACCATCGCGAAGCCACTGGACGGCCGCCCCACAAATGAAAGCTCCGCCTTCAATGGCATAAACTGTTTTTTGTTTTTGAAGCCTCCAGGCCGCTGTCGTCAGCATTTGATGCTTGGACGAAACCAGCTTGGAGCCTGTGTTCATCAACAAAAAGCTACCCGTGCCGAAAGTGCATTTGGCTTCTCCTGCGGAAAAACAAGTCTGCCCAAACAAGGCGGCTTGCTGATCTCCCGCAATTCCAGAAATTGGAATTCCATCGGGCAAGAAACCAAGCCCTTGCGTGCGACCAAAAACTCCAGAGGAATCACAAATCTCAGGCAACAATTGCCTTGGAACGGAAAACATTTTCAACAAGTCCTCGTCCCACTGACAAGTCTGAATGTTCATCAACATCGTTCGAGAGGCATTGCTGACATCGGTTTTGTGTGAGTGTCCGCCTGTCAGGCGCCACAATAAGAAAGTGTCAATCGTTCCAGCCAGCAAGCTTCCCTTGCGGCTGGCTTCCATGGCGCCGGAAACATTCTTGAGAAGCCAGCGAATTTTCGATCCCGAAAAATAAGGATCTATGACCAATCCAGTCTTTTTGCGAATGAAATTCTGCTTTTTATCTTTCTTTAATTTTTCGCAAAAATCTTGTGTACGACGGTCTTGCCAGACAATGGCATTGTGAATGGGTTTGCCAGTGACTTTGTCCCAAATCACCACTGTTTCCCTTTGGTTGGTGATCCCCATGGCCGCAATATCCTCTCCTTTGAGCTGAGAAGAATCGAGCGCTTTGCGCATGGTGCTTGTCACCGACTTCCAAATCTCTTCTGGATTATGCTCGACCCAGCCAGGCTTGGGGAAAATCTGAGGATATTCTTCGTTGATTTTGACGACCAGACTTCCTGATTGATTCAAGATGGAAACTGTCGAGCCCGTTGTACCTTGATCGATGGCCATGATATACATGAGCCCATTATGATCAACTTTTTCAAAAAGTCGCAAGAGAAGATTTTCAACCTCAAAGCCCTGGACAAGGAAACACTTCTCTATCGAGTCCTCCCGCATTTTCTCTTGGAGATCATGCGCAAATACTTTCGCTTGCAAGTCGAAGGCATCGAGTACATTCCCAAGCGCGGCGCTGCGATCATCGCTCCGAACCATTCTGGATTCTCCGGCTTTGACGCTTTGATTTTAGCTCACACTTTGAATCGCGATGCTCGCCGAATTCCTCGCATATTGACTCACCACTTTTGGTTTCTCACCAAAACCACAGCCATTCCAGCAGCCAAAATGGGTTTCACCGAAGCGACTTATGAAAATGGAATTTCAGCACTGGAAAAAAACAATCTGATTGTGATTTTTCCGGAAGGCGAAGATGGGAATTTCAAGCCCTCGAGTCAAATGTACCAATTGCAGGAGTTTCGCCGCGGCTTCGTGCGAATGGCGGTGCAAACTCAATCGCCGATTGTCCCCTGCCTGATCATGGGCGCCGAGGAAACGCACATCAATCTTTCCAAACTGAAATTCACCAAGTATTTGCGAGGCGTGGTTCTGCCTTTGCCTCTGAATGTCATCCCTTTGCCCGTGAAATGGAAAATCAAATTCTTGCCGCCGATTTATTTGCCTTACAAAGCTTCGCAAGTTTCAGATGGCGATCTGATGCATGAAATTGCCGAAGAAATTCAAGAGCAAATGCAAGAAGCTCTTTCGGATGAACTGAACAAACGTCGCGGATTTTTTTGAAAGCCTGAAAACATTTACTTGTTTTGGACGTCTTCACCAATGGTCTTTTGAATCTCCGTCCACTTTTGAATGACGGCCCCCGAATTGCCGGGGTCATTTGAATCTCGATTGATCAACTGGCTGATCACGACAATCGCGATGGAAACTGAAATCGCGAGCAACAGAACGTACTCAACAACAATTTGTCCGGACTGTGATCTCATACTTAAAGGATGGCATCGAGAGCAGGCTTTTCAAAGGGAATCTTTTCCCATTCTCGAAAAGCACCGAGAATCTCTGCTAGCACTTGGTCCAGCTTGGAGTCTTCGAAAGGACCATTGATGCCGATCACAGTGTCTTCTTCCAAATAATCGGTGGCCGTTGTGTTTTGACTTTCGAAAGACAAATGAAAACTGTCAGAGGAAGGATAGAGCATCACCAGCACATTGCGATCCAACAGTCTCTGCAATTCTTTGGCGCGCGCCATTTGCGTAGAGAAATGCTGTTGCAAATGAAAGTAAATTTTCAATGCCAATGATTCATGTGATTGCGCAAAATAAATCCGAACGGGACCATCAAATATGGCCGAATTGAATGCAGGGTTGAAAAACTTCGACTGCACCAATGCTGAATATGTGCCCTTCATGAACTCTCCTCGCTGACTCACCTTCAGCCTAGGAAAACAAACAGGCATAAATCAAAGAAATTTTAAGATAATGACAGATTTTTGATAATTACAGCGCACAAAGTCAAATTACTCAGATCGAATTAAACTTCCTTTTAGATAAGTTTCGCGTACAGAAAGCTGCCCAGCCGAGTAGAAGAGAGAAGTCCAATCCTGATCCATGCAAATAAAATCAGCAGACATTCCGGCCTGCAGTGCGCCCACTTGCGCTTGCAATCCCAGCGCAAAGGAACTGCCAACGGTGTATGCCGCCAAGACTTCGGGCAAAGTCATTTTCATTTCCAAACGCGCCAGCAATCCCACCAGAGCCAAATCTTGCGATGGACAACTGCCGGGATTGAAATCCGTCGCTAAAGCCACTCGACCTCCCGCTTCGATCAATTTGCGAGCGGGCGGATAAGCACACTTCATATAGAGATCAGCCAGCGGTAACAAAACGGCTGTGGTCTCCGACTGAGCTAACTTTTGAATTTCGTTTTCAGACAACTGAATCACATGGTCCGCCGACAAAGCTTGCATTTGAACGGCCAAATCAGTCCCCCCACTGAGAGTCAATTGATCGGCGTGCACAACAATCTGAAAACCCAGATCCCGTGCTTTTTGCAGATAGCTTTGACTGAAATCTTTTTCGAAAAATCCTTTTTCAATCCAAATATCCAATCGGTCTGTGAGCTTGCGAATTTTTGGCAGCCAAGTTTGCAAATGTTTGAGATATTCTTTGGCGCTGGAAAATTCAGGAGGAACGGCGTGCGCCCCTAAAAAAGTGGGAAGAATGCGCGGACCCTGCAAAGAACGAATGACTTTCAGAGATTTGATTTCACTTTTTTCTTCCAGGGCGTAACCGGTTTTAATTTCGAGAGTCGTCACTCCTTGGCGGACAAATTGATTCACTCGCTCTTGAGTGAGTCTTTGCAATTCGCCTGGTGAAGCTTTGCGAGTCGCTCGCATGGTCGATAGAATTCCCCCTCCCCGACGAGCAATTTCCTGATAGCTGACTCCTTGCAAGCGCATTTCGAATTCTTCTGAACGAGAGCCGGCAAACAAAGTGTGCGTGTGACACTCCACGAAGCCCGGCATCACTGTCGCCGCCTGCAAGTCGATGTCTTTGACCTTTTCTTTGGCCAAAGAACGAGGCAATGATTTTTGCGGCCCGACCCAAGTGATCTTTCCGTCCTGCACCACCAAGGCGGCTTTGTCGATTCGACCGAGATCGGCTTCAACTATCCGACGCCCTTGCTTCTGGGAAGCCCCTTGCAGAGTGAGAAGTGTGTCAATGCCACGAAAAACTTGGGTTTTCATCTTTGCCATGCCTAACATCATCCTATGTGGTTGTGGACGAGACAAGAAGCAAAACAAATTGACGAACAGACAATTCAATCCGGAGTGATGGCAGAGACTTTGATGGAGAAGGCCGGTCGCCTTTCAGCCGAGTGGATACTCCGGAGATTCCCTGGCCAAAAAAAAGCCGTTGTGCTTTGCGGCCCCGGCCATAATGGCGGAGATGGCTACGTCATCGCTCGAATCCTGCAACAGCAGCAATGGTCCGTTCAAGTGGTCGATGTCTCGGGGCCTGAAAGCTCTGACCTGAGATCGCTGAAAAAATCGCAATTTCCCGGCAAGCCTCTCTCGGCAATAGAGTTTCTGAAAAACCCTCTGACCACTGACATCTGGATCGATGCCCTTTTTGGCATTGGCCTCACTCGCCCACTGGATTCAGTTTGCCGACAATTGGTCGAACACATCAACCAAAGCCAAGGACACAAAATCGCGATCGACACTCCTTCAGGTCTCGATGTGAACACGGGTCAAATCTTCGGCGCTTGCCTGAAAGCTCAGAGCACACTGACTGTGGGTCATCCTAAGCCTGGTTTTTACTTGAATCATGGACCCGAACATTGTGGAAAAATTCACCAACTTGATATTGGTTTCCCCAAAGAGATTTCAAAGCCAAAAGCTCGCAGTATTTTTCTTTTTCATTCGCGCTGGGCTCGGCGCTGGCTTCCCCGTCGCAAGGCCGCTGACAACAAAACAAAAGGGGGCCGCGCTTTGATTTTGGCTGGAAGCGATGACATGCCAGGAGCTGCCATTCTCGCCGCTCGTGCTGCCAAACGAGTCGGCGCTGGTTATGTTTATTGCTCCGAACGTGAAGTTCTTCGCTATTCTCCAGAGTGCCTTCCCTGGTCCGACAGTGATTTTTCTCATCTGCAATCCGTCTTGATTGGCCCCGGTTTGGGCAAAAGCTCTCGGACTGAAAGACTTTTGCGCGAACTGAAAAAGACATCTCTGCCAGTGGTGGTCGATGCGGACGCTTTCACTGTTGCTGCTGAGAAAAAACTTTTCCCTTTTCCCGAAAATTGGCTGGCCACTCCGCACGCTGGAGAATTATCGCGTCTTCTACAAATTCCATCTTCTGAGATCGAAGCCGATCGCCTGCAGGCCGCCCGCCGGGGACAGGAAATCCTGGGCTGCCCGGTTTTGCTCAAAGGTTTCCATTCGGTGGTGGCCTTGCCTGAATTCTCGGTGATTGTGCCCACCGGAAATGTGGCTTTGGCCAAAGGCGGAAGCGGCGATGTCCTTGGCGGAATGGTTGCAGGCTTTCTCAGTCAGGGACTGAGCTCCGAACGCGCTCTGCTCTTGGCGGTTTATGTGCATGGCTGGATGGCGGATCAGTGGCTGGCGGAAGGAAATGATCACTTGAGCTTGGCCCCCAGTGATTTGATCGAAATGCTTCC
>JACCDW010578255.1_pt1 | contig 19576 bp, 30 predicted proteins | sample 7449781 | NCBI WGS metagenome assembly JACCDW01 (sample SAMN15323449, study PRJNA562643) | freshwater metagenome | isolation source: river surface water | place: USA:Blue River Watershed | collected 2017-08-18
ATTACGGAACTACCGTCAATATACTTACCCAACTTGTCCCAAATCTTACGGATATAGTCGGTGTCTGCTGTGTCAAAAAAGAATGTTGGTTGTGACATTATGGATTCTCCACGGTTCTTGGTCCTTTACGTATTCTGTCTTTTATTGCTAAGATTGAGGTTGCCCAATCTGTGTGTCTATGTACTGCATCATCTATCGTTAGATCAGCGTGAGGTTTACTCCACCACAATTCATCGTATGGTATATCCCACTTTTCTAACCAATCAAATAATACTTTGCCCTGTAACTTTAATACTTTTCCTTGATTACCACCACCAGTTTTCATATGTCGTGCCGTATGAAGAATAATGGTGTGTCCTTCTTCTCGTAACCATCGTAATGTTTCCAACGCTTCTGGAAATGGTCTAACATCTGCATATGTCATATCACCAATTTTATTTTCACATATGGTATTGTCAATATCAAAACAAAATATCATATAGATTCCTCAAACTTTTTAACATCTTCTGGTGTTCCAAGTGGAACTACATCGGTCACTTTGTGCACATACACAGGAGTATTGATACTGATATTGTATGATGGAACCATACTCATGTAGTATTCTGCATTTCCATTGAACTCTACTGGTTTATGGAATTCCATAATAAACTTTGCATATTCTTTGAAGAATTGTGTTTGACCGAAATAGAATATACCAATCATCGTTGGATGGTGGACCCACGAATCATCCTTTTCACGGATTCCTTTTGCCATCCCATCGCGAACATCTACATTAGACCACTTGTTCGGGAGTGATTGGTCTGGATTGTCAAAACATGCTACTGCCATTGCGTTCTTTTTAAAAACCAATTCACGGATAAAATCTTTTAAATCATTATCGTTATATTTGTTATCTGAATCCAATACCATCAATGGATACTCTTTATACCACATACGAGATGCTGCTTGCATTGCTGTATCCAAACTACCTCTGGTCACTTCTTTGAATGGAATAATTTCAATATTACGACCATAGATGGAATATAAGAATTTGTCTAATCCTTCGTCAAGATGTTCTTGAAGAACTGCAAAGTGTAGTTTGACATAATCACTCTGTCCTTTTCCATCGTGACGAATGTATGGGCAAGATTCGGTAGTCCATTGTAATATAGTCTTACCATTAACTTCAATCAATGGTTTTGGTTTGTCGTATCCTTTATCACGGAATCGTTGTCCTCTACCGGCCATTAGTACTAGTATGTTCATAGTTCCATAGCCTCATTAAGTAAACGAATTCCAGTTAAATACATTGCGTGCTGTCTTTCCAAACTATCATAATGACGAGCACACATACCAATGAAAATACATCCTTGTAATATTTTGATTTGTTTTTTATTAAACTGTGGGAAGAAAGCGTTCTCAAACGCATCAAGTGCGTGATAAATTTCTATCCTTGACATATGACCTTTCAATACTAAATCATGTAGATTACCACGATTTGAAACTTCAAACTTATCTGTGATGAATGATTCATACGTACCATCTACAGAATGATATAGCTTTGCTACATCATAACGAATATCACCATAAATACCTTCTTTACCAAATGAACCACGTGGGTCTATGAATCTAATAATCTTTTTATCTCTACCGTATAGTATGTTACTAAAACAGCAATCACCGTGAATAAGTGATGGTGTGAAGTCAAGCATGTTCTCTTCAATATACTTCTTAACTTGTAACCAAATAATTTCAAATGGTTTATACTCTCTTTTATTGATGTATATTATGTGGTTTCTTATCTGGTCAAGAAATATACAATCAAGTTTGTCTTTCCACCCGTCATAGAATGCTTTCTGTTCTCTTTCTGTTTTGGTAATGTACATATCATATGCAGCTTGTCGAATCTCTTCGTTGGTCCACATAGAGTATGGATACGTTGTAGACCAGTGCAAAAGAATATCTTTCAATTTACTAAACACGGAGTTCCATTCTGGCAAGACATCTTCCGCTAACAAATATTTACCAAGATTAGGATAATCATACATTTCCAAATCCATCCAATAGTTTTCACCTTCTGCCGACCACTGAAATAACTTTGGGAAGAATGCAGCTTCTCGTGGATGAGCGTTAACTAACTTTACATAATATTGTATCTCATCACGAAGCCGAGGGGTAGCACTCAACTTACGAATAACCCCTCTGGTTTCGTCTACTTCAAATCTATTATATGCTCGTGTAACCAACTTTTCCATATATTATCCTACTTGGAATGGTGGTTCCCATCCGGTTTCATTACAATATTCGATAACTTCATCAATAGAAATCATATTCAATCCCCACTTCTCTGCATATGGTTCGAGGTCGGGAATACGAGCCATACTACCATCATCATTCATAATCTCACAGATGATTGCAACTGGTTTCGTTCCAGCCATCATCGCAAGTTGAACAGACGCTTCAGTATGACCTTGACGTTCCTTTAACAAACCAGGACGAGGACGGAGTGGGAATAAGTGACCTGGATATGCGAGTTGTTCTGGTTTGGTGTTTTCGTCCAATACCAACCCAATCGTGACCATACGATCTTCGACACTTACACCAGTAGTGACACCATCACGTGCATCAATACTGACCGTGAATGGGGTAGAGAACTTGTCATTGTTATTTGATGGACTCATTGGAATTTCCAAACGGTCTAACATAAACTTTGGTGTAGGAATACACATAATTCCACGTGCTTCCTTTGCGATGAACGCCAAGGTTTGTGGAGTTGCCTTCTCTGCGGCAATCATTAAATCACCTTCGTTTTCTCTATCGTAACTATCCACGACGATGATTGGTTTACCGTTACGAATATCTTCGAGTGCTGCCTGAATCTTTTGTGATAACATTTAAGTTTCCCCTTATACTATTTTGCAAATGTCAAAGTCTAATGAATTTATATCTAACCACGGGTACCAATCAAGTTCTGGTTCTGCTGGTCCTTCTACAAAGTTCTTGAATGTGTTGGGGGATTGACCTCTCCACTTTCTATCGTTCCAACTTAACTTCTCAAACTTCTGTGTTTTTGGTCCACATTGTGGAACTTCGTGCTTTGGTGCTCGTACCCAATACTTGTCTAACCCTACATCATTCCATCTAAGATATGGGAACCCGTCACCATATTCAGCGTGTCCAGTTTTACAAATCGGACTGACTATTTGACCCTCTACGTTTATTTGTTCGGGCCAGTTATGCCATGCGTGATAATCAACCAATGATGCTCTGTTATGTCCCAAGTCTCTACGTAATGCACGTGTACTGAAATCTAATTCGTGATTACCATTTGTTGCGTATCGTTCATCCCACCAACCAAAGAAACGTAATCCTTCTAATGTCATCAAAGTTACTTGGTCACCTTGTGGGGCCATATATAAATCATAATCAGTTTGCTTGATAATGTCAACCCATCCATCCTTGATTGTCATATTATCGTGTGCTGTTATACAATATTTCTTCCCTGCCAAAAATGTATGTACGTATGCTTGATTATAGTTCTCAACCATAGGACCGATTGCGTAATCGTGTCTCATCACATTATTCCAAATCTTAACACGAGGCTTAATATCATCTGCGAAGTCATCAATAGTGACTGATGAATGATTGGTAATGATGTTGACTCGTTCAAAATCAAATGAATTTAACCATTCACGTGCGAATCCATCTATCAATTCCTTTCTTCTCCAGTTGGAAATCCAAAGTTCAACATTATCTGGTGTAAAATCTGTCCTCATCCTATCCTCGCATTAATTTCAAATGATTGGTTATTTCTTTGTGTTGTAATCCCATATGCTTTATATAAAAAAATAATAAAGTATGTGGATTCAAAAATCTATCTACACCTGGTATTTCTACATTAGTTCCCACCGCTCGTGTTGTTTTTTCTATGTCTAATATACTTTCCATTTCTTCTATATGATTATATAAACTGTTATATATCTTCATATTATCGAAATTACCAACAGCGTAGTAATCGTGCGGTTCTGAGTAGTGCTCTTGTTTTGAGTTGTACCACGGCCAGTTGATGCATTCCAAATCTATATCGTCCAAATTAAAACTATCACTTAACCGAATATCGGGTCTACATTTTATTATTAAGTCATAATCAGTACTGTGTGCTTCTAACAATTCAAAACATTTCAACGCTTTGTACCACATAGAATATAAATGAGTGACTCGTCGTTTGGTCCAATCCATACCATTTACAGAGGATACACCCGCATTATCTCTTAATCGTCTAACTCGTTTACTTTTTTCTTTGAATTCTTCAAACGGTTCATCATATCTTTGAATTACAACATCTGTAAAGTTATACTTTTGTTTCAATTGTTGTTCGGTATAATTTAACTTATCGGCACTTTCATTAAATCCTACATCATCACCTTTATTGCGATTACCCATCACATCCCATGTATGTAAAAACACATCACAATCATATTTCGAAAATACATAATATTCCCACGATTCATAATTGTAGTCAAAATTTCTATAATGTCCAGATAAACAAACTCCTATCTTCATGCGTATTGTTTTTCCAACTCTTCTATATTATTGATGTTGACCACACGATGCATGATTTCATAATTGAATGGAGCACAGTACGCTTCTATTCCATCCATTACTCGTACACGATATCCAATATAGTTTTCACCATACGGTATGTTAATCTGTGAATGTATAAAGGAAAAATGTGGGTATGTATCACAGAATACATCCATATTCTTTGATGTAGAGAATGCGAATATGTCCGTCATCGTATATCCACCCTGGTGAAAGTTTGGGTCATTACGAATACCTTGAAACTTGTCTGCGGTGACGATGTGTGTACGAGATTGTTCCCAATACTCCATTACGTTTATTGGCTTCTCATACCATAAATCATAACGTGCACGAATCACCAAATCATATTCAAATCTATTCAACAACTCGTATCGCTTCTTTAACATATTTGCTGTATAAATGGAATAGAAGATGCTAGCCATCCGTTCTTGATTTGCTTCTGGTGGTGATGTAAACATACGTGCGAATGGAAATTCTTTCTGTGGTTCAAACAGATAGTCTTTGGGATTTAACGCCAATAACATTTCTTCTGTTTGTGGATGAACCACTCCTACACGACCTTGTTGGTGTGATTGTGCACTATCATATGGTTGACCAATAGTATTTGAGTCGAACCATGCGTGTAAGAATATATCCATATTCTCCATACCAACGAGATTTGCCTTTAACATTTTGAGTGATAAAGGCAATCCACGAGGTTGACCAGATAGACAAAGTGCTATTTTCATATTAGTTTAAGAACTGAATTATTACCATCACATCATCAAATAAACCATTTATTCTCTTATGATAGTCATAGATTGTTGTGGTATAATTTCTACCTTCCAATGAGTAAACACCGTCCGAAATATACTTACCCAAATTACCAACAAATAAATCCTCACAGATATAATATCCACCAGGACGAACTAGATTACTGTAATATCGCAATGCTGTGATTTGGTTATATATGTCGTGTGCACCATCTTCAATAAAAACGTCTTGTTTTGGTAATACTTGTAATAGATGGGTTGCATTGTCTGCATTGTATGCATCACCAAATATCATTCCAACGTTTGGTATTTTTTCCAAATAATCTTTACGAACAGGTTCTACGATGTCCAAACCAAGAATGTGTCCTTTTGTAAAAAATTGTGACCACATTAGTAGACTTGCACCAGAAGCAATCCCCAGTTCCATCAGTTGAACTGGTTCGTCTTTCCAATGTGAAAACATATTGTCATACACATCAATATAGAAGTGCTTATGTGTTGGATGTCTATCACCCTTATCGGATAATCCAATATCTGAAATATCTTCCATTTGATAATATACGTCTTTTAATCTCATATCCAAAACCAGGTGTCAGGTAAAATATCCACTATACTATTATGACGAAGATTAGGACCAAACCAAAGTGACGGTGCGGTGACAATCTTCTTAGGGTTTGGATTTAACCAAGCTCCCCACCAACTGAACGAACTATTTGCGATAATATGATGGTCACACATACTCATCATACACATCTCTACGTATGAGTTATTGATATCCACAATGTGACCACCTTCAAACATTTGTTTGCACCATTCTGGGTCATCGGAAAATACTACGAATCTATATTGTTCCTTTGAGAAGAACTTATTAATAGCTTCTGCATAGTACTCCATTCCCGTAACTGTGTGGTTTCCTGAGTTTGCTACATAATCACCACGACGAACGTGAATAGACACTCGTGGGGCATCGTCCTTAACCTTTGCCAGTTCTATCTCTGCCTGTTGTCGAATCTCTGGACGAAAGGTAAGTACTTCACGGACTTTTTGTTCTGCATGCTTGAAGTACTTTTCACTTTGGAAAAACCCAGCGATGTCTGTATTGTCTGGGATATCCAGTGCTGCTCCATTAAAGTGAAAGAACGGTTCTTGATATCTTTGCTTGACCACACCAGCGATATCCGCAAATGGTGCAAAGTATTCGTCTGGAATAAGGAATGGTCTACGAAGTTCCATACCAGTTGGTTCGGCCTGTTGTTTTGCCAAATCAAAGAAGGTAAATGGGTTGTCCGTGTTCTCTAATGGAATCTTGATATCATAACCGTTCTTTTCCGCAATACCAATTAATGCAGCAAGTTGGAATATTTGATTACCAAATCGTCCAGAGTTTCCTATCCCGACATGCGTAATCATGTCTTTTGACTCTCTACAACTTGTCTAATCCAGTTGTACGTTTTGGTAATACCATCACGGAGTGGTGCGTTTGGTTCCCATCCCAATACTTCACGGATAAGTCTGTTATCCGATGAACGACCACGAACACCAAGAGGACCTGGGATATGCTCTAATCCAAGGTCTTTGCCTGCGACTTCCATAATCATCTTTGCAAAGTCGTTGATTGAAATCATTTCTTCCGAACCAATATTAACTGGTTGCCAGTAGTCTGAACGCATCAATCGAAGAATACCTTCAACACATTCATCCACGTATAAGAATGAACGAGTTTGCTTACCATCACCGAAGATTTGGAATGACCGACCACTTGGGGTAAACAATACCTTGCGGCAGAGTGCTGCAGGTGCCTTTTCACGACCACCTTGCCAAGTTCCTTCTGTCCCATAGATATTGTGGAACCGTGCGATACGACATTCGATACCATAGTTTCTCTTGAATGCCATATAGAGTCGTTCACTAAACAACTTTTCCCAACCGTATTCAGAATCAGGACCAGCGGGATATGCTGAACTTTCTTCACAATTTGGATTATCTGGGTCCATCTGATTATGCTCTGGATAGATACATGCAGACGAAGAATAGAATACTTTCTTCAAACCAAGACGAATCATTGCTCGAAGAACATTGAGATTGATTGCTGCGGAGTTAGACATTACATTTGCATCATTCTCACCTGTAAAGATGTATTGTGCTCCACCCATATCTGCCGCAAGTTGGTAGATTTCTACATCGGTACGACCGAGATTGATAGCTTCGTATGCCATCTGTTCATTTGACAAATCTCCGTGGTAGAAATCGTCAGCAAATGTTTCTAGTCCACAATGTTCTGGAGTTTTGATGTCTGCGACACGGACCCAGTATCCTTCGTTTTGTAAACGACGAGCCAAATGATGTCCTATAAAACCACAACCACCGAGTACCACAGCGACCTTACTCGCTGTGCTCAGTGGTTTCTTACTTACATTACCTTCTTCTGTCATATAACCCTTCCTCTAAATATTAGTTTGTTTCTTCTTTTATCTTAATCAGTTTACCAGTAAAGATGTAGTGCCATAGTGTCCACCATTCTCTTCTTGGAATTAACTTCTGTAGATTTATTGGCTTATCTTTTGGTAAGTTATTAAGGGGATGCTGCATATTATTCCCCATACATATTCTCCGTTACTTCGGCTTTTCTTAATACTTCTTCTTTTACAAAGACTTCACGTAACGTAGATACCTTTGATAATAAATAGGTTCGATAAGGTCTATCAGCGACTAAATTGGAGTTTCTAAACTTGGAATATAATAACTGGCTATCACTATCCGAACCTACTAACTTTCGTATTTCTATGAACTTAGAGAGATTCACATCTTTTATAGAAAGTGCGTGGAGTTTCCCTTCCCATTCTGGATTTAACACCAGTGCGTATTTTTGTTCACCATCATAAGTGAACTGGATAACCTTACCTGGTGTTAAATCCTTTCTGGATACGAATGAACGAATCCCCAACGTACTTTTAATCTCATCAATTGCCATTAATTAATCTTTTTAAGTGTTGGCAAAACCAGTTTTGTTTCTACAGAAAACTTCGGAACGTATTTTTCGAGAAGTTCCCACGTTTTCTTTTGTATTGTTTGATAAGAAAACTTTTTACTATTCTCTCTAGCCAACATATTTGCTCTCTTTCTAAATGCACTATAATTCTTAAAAACTGCGTATAGGGCATTTGCACTCTGGTTCATATCAGGTGCGAACCATGTTGATTCTTTAATTAATACACCATCCCACACAGAACTATCGTGTATTGGTTTGAGTTCACCACCAACCAAAACTGAATTGGTTCCATCTAAGAAATCCAAATGACCACTCCAACCTGATGCGATAACTGGTTTACCACTTACCGATGCTTCCAACAATGGACGACCAAAACCTTCACCCTTTGTAAATGAAACATGCACCATCACCTTTGGATGATTATACAACGAATTCATTTCCTTATCGGTCAATTCACCGTGTAGTAAATAAATATTGGGAAGTGTCTGTCCAGCACCCAAAGTTACCGAATTCTTGATTTGATTAATCTTATTTAATATCTCTTCTCTGTCCAGTATAGAAAACCCAGCACTACTGGTTTTTAGAATTAACGCTGGTTGTTCTTTTGTGGCGACTTGCTTAAACGTTTCTAAGAATGTTTTGATGAGGAAAGATACATTCTTTCTATCTTCACCAAAGTCACCTCGTAACCAGTGCCCAACGAAAAGATAACAAAACTTTTCAGGAACATTTGCTAATGTTTCACGAACAGACTTTTCTACATCCGATTCATATTCTAATTTCTTAAATACGTTTGTGTCAACACAATTATGAAGAACCTCTATGGGTTTTTCAACAAGGATTTCACCCATCGTATTTCCATTTTGGTCTTTCTGCGTATATTTGGAATAATGAAATACATTCTTAGAATGTTCTGATATTGTCAATACCAAATCCATCTTATTACATGCCTGTACCCATTGTACAGACGCAACAGAGGTTTCGATTCCCGCAGTGATACCAATATTATATTTACCCATTGGTTCAAATTCTGTTGGGATGGTGATAGTGACATATAAATCTGGTCGTGGGAGTTGACCATTACGAACAATTCGGTCGAGAATCATCTTGTCTTTTGGATTGTTTTCATCCAAAGCGTTCATAGGAGTATCACCCCACGGTACACTATGCACTTTCACATCAAACTTATCCCATTCGATGATGTGACGAATAATATCTCTACTCATATCACCATATCCAGAACGCGTCTGACAAGGTGCTCTAACTATACACAACGGTTTACCTGACATATTAACCTCTTTTCTCTAATCTATTAATATCTGCTACTACCATTCGTTCTACCCACACTTCAAATGGAGTTTTGGGTTCCCATCCAAACTTTTGCTTTGCTTTACTTGCGTCACCACGAAGTGTTTCAACCTCTGCTGGACGAAGATACTTTGGGTTTACCTTTACAAACGGTTCCCAATCCATAATATCTACTGCTGCGAATGCTGCGTCTAAGAAATCACGGATAGTTTTGGTAACACCAGTTGCGATAACATAGTCATCTGGTTCGTCTTGTTGTAACATCATCCATGCTGCTTCGACATAATCAGGAGCATAACCCCAATCTCGTCCGGCGTCAAGGTTTCCCAATTCAATAACCTTATCAAATCCACGGTCAATTCGTGCAACACCATTCGTAATCTTACGAGTGACAAATTCTAAACCACGGCGTTCTGATTCGTGATTAAATAATAATCCAGAAACATTAAACATCCCATAACTCTCACGATAGTTCTTGGTAATCCAATGTCCGTATAACTTAGATACACCATATGGTGACCGTGGATAGAATGGAGTAGTTTCCTTTGCTGGATTCTCTACCAACCGACCAAACATTTCACTCGAAGATGCTTGGTAAAACTTAATTGGTTCTCCATATTCACGAATTGCTTCCAACATACGAAGAACACCAAGTCCAGTAATGTCACTGGTTTGTTCTGGTGTATTCCAACTTTCTCCCACAAATGATTGTGCTGCGAAGTTGTATACCTCTGTTGCTTGTGTGGTCTTTAAGCATCGTAGTAGTGAGTTTTGGTCCGACAAATCACCAATAATAAACTCAAAATTTGGATTGTTTTCTAAATGTTTTGTATTTTCACGAATCTTTACAGATGCTCGACGTTCCATCCCATAAACCTTGTATCCCTTTTCCAAAAGGAAATCGGCCATATAAGAACCATCTTGTCCATTAATACCGGTAACTAGTGCTGTTTTCATTACACTCTCACAAATTCTACTAAAATGTCATCGTTCCAATTGTAATTTGATATGTGTCGTAAGTCAAAGATTTTACTACTAAAAACTCTATTGCTATCAATCGAATTTACCAATAGTTCCGCGTTGTGTAATTCCGACACATCTTCTACAATCATCCTACCACCAGATTTTATCTTTGGTAACCACAAACTTACAGCGTCACATTGATCTTGTGGAATATGTGATCCATCTTCTATAACAAAGTCAAAAAAATTATCCTCAAACATATCCACTACTTCTTTTGTATATGCGTTTCCACAAAACAAATGTACACGATTACTTAAATTTTTATCTTTTGCTCTATCTAAGCTGGTGCAATCTATGTCAAGTCCGTATATGTTTCCATTCACAAACCAATCATCCCAGATTCTTAAAGATTCACCATTATATATTCCTATTTCCAATATATTAATTGGTGCATATCTATCTGCGAATGCGTCGATATAATATCCAGGTGCGTAGGAATGTGCCGGTGGTGTACCTTCTCCATATTGATAAACTTTTGATGTATAATATGGTGTTTGTTTTAAAAACTCAACAAAGTTCACTTTATGCCTTGACTAAAGTGAATCGTTCACGTGGAGTCCAGTTTTCCCATGCTCGTTCCATATCTTGGATGAAGAGTTCACACATACGTTCTGCGGTAAATTGTCCTGGACCTAATGCGTATTGTCTACCAAGTTCACCACGGCGTTTCCGTTCTTCACGACCAAGGTTATACACTTCTAATAAACGTTCACCCGCCTCTTTCCACGAAGCCCGGTCATCGAAAATGTACGGTGTTAATGGTGAACCCTGTAACGAACGAGAAACAGGGAATACAGGAAATGCCCATTCACCATGCTTACGGAAACGACCATCTGCATTACTACCCCATTCATATGTAAAGTCAAGGTCTGGGTCAAGGTATTCACCTTCATCATTTACGAATCCACATTGATCTTGTAAACCACCTGTGACGTTTACAATGATAGGTGTACCAGCGATAATACTTTCACACGTACCAAGACCGAAACCTTCGTTACTGGAAAGATTGATAGTGACATCTGCGATGTTATAAAGAATGTTGATATGCTTAGATTCTATACGTTCATCAGAGAATATTACATATGGAGCAATGTCTGGTACTACGTCACGGATAACTACTGGTAGGTCAGTTCCATGCTCATCAACTTTCTGTGTATGCATTACCATACGACACTTCTTTCTTTTTTCTTCTGGTAGTGACTTCATAAAGTGGTCGAATGCCAGTAAGATGTCTGATGTCATCTTACGACGAATGTTTCGACTATTGTATAATATCACATAATCAACTTCTTCACCATTGAAAAGTCGTTCACGAACTTCCAACATTTCCTTATCATCGGCAGGAAGTGGATGGTACTTCTTCACATTAATACCGTGCGGAACATATGTCAAGGACCAAGGTTCACGTGGTTCTTTACGACATACGTGCTTTACAATATTGTATGTTTGCTTACTGATACATCCAATCCAATCGTCTGACCGATAGAAGTTTTCGTTATAATATGGATAGGGGAGGTCATCCCAAATAGCATAAAAGAACATCGGAATCTTTTGACGGATTTCGTGTTCTATTTGATATAACCAAATCCAATAACGTGGATCGGTAAAGTGAAGAATAGCATCCGGCTTTTCAATTTCAAGTAATTGACGAATTAACCGACTATCTCCATACCCATTGTATGGGACAATCTTTACGGAAGCGTCTGTGAGCCCGACTTCATTATTAATTGCATCGGACATATCCAACATCTTACCGGCCTCTGGATGGCTTACTGCAGCTCCTACTTGTACCCAATTGAAGTGATGCGCGGTTCCTTCAATAATTTCTCGTGCCATCGTACCAACACCAGACGTAACACGCATATCATCTGCTAAAAATAAAATCTTTTTACGTTGGTCTTTTGGTATGTAACCCTTTTTTTCACTCATATATTATTTCACCTTTTTCTTTAATGCCTTGATATCTTCTTCAATTTTACTAAGACGTTCTTCAAATACTTCTTCAATAGACTCTTTGATGGATTCTTTAACAATTTCTTTGACACGTTCGGTGTACACTGTATCCAAATATTCAAAAACAGGACCACCAACATTTTGTGCAAACACACTATTTCCTTTCTTGGCTGTGTTTAATTGTCGTTCTCTACGTGCCGAAAAGTCGGAATCATTATTCAATTCTTCTTGTAGTAAATTTATCAATTCTTGTTTTGACATACTATCTCCTATAAAACAATACTACCGCTCATACTCGAAGAAATATGTTTAGACCATAACATTTCTGTTACAGAACTAGCGACCAATCCATTAAGTTTGCAGAACTCACGGATGTGATTGTTTATTTCTTTCGTAATTTGAACGGTAGTATAGTATTGCTTATCTTTTTTCATACGTAACCTTTCTATAGATTTCTATAGAATAAATAGTAGGTTAGACCGCCAAAAGTTCATTTATATCTAAAATTCTATAAGTCATTCCCACTACTCGTTTATGCATATGTCCCGAAAAGATGGGTGGTGTTCCCAACTTATGCCACAACTCCTCAACAATTGTTTGATTCTGGTCGTGCCAATCCAATCCTACTTCAAAGAACAATTTTGCACTATCATCAAAATGTTCTTGCACAACACTATGTGGAGGAATATGGGTAATAAACATGTCAATCTTCTTACCCTCTGTATTCTTCAGAAGATTATCAATATCTTCTTGACGAATATCTTCCAACGGGGTCCAATGATTTCCGTCACGAATAGACCACTTCTTATTGATACTTGATGCACCACCCATAAAAGCAATTGTCCTATCATCCAGTTCCATCACCGTTCCACGTGGAATGTAATAAAATGGTGCATCATCAAATATCTGCGTAACATCTGCGTACTCTAACCAACGGTCACAATCATCGTGGTTTCCGTCTATAAAGTAAATTGGAACATTTGACTTGCGAACTATGTTGTGAAAATCTTCTTCGTTATTTACACATGTTGCATTGTAGGCGGTTTGACCACCACGGAATAAACAAAAATCACCAACTTGGATAAGTGCTTTTGCACCTACCAGTTCAGCTTTTTGTATGGCATCGTGTAAAATTCTCCAATCTCCGTGAATATCACCTAATAGTAAAATCATATTACTTCCTATTATATTTGTCCTGTAGTCTTACCAAATCATTCAAATGGTTAGTAGACACTTCGACAATCTTCATATCCGTGTCTGCCACAATACGATGAATTTGGCGGGGAGGAAGATGGAAGGTATCACCAGGATTCATTATCGTGATACTGGTCACACTTGGGTCACCATCTTCATCCATCACATAGAGAACCATTCGACCAGTGCCTTCAATCACGTGCATCGTTTCTACCTTCTCACGATGGTACTGAATACTCAGTGCCTCTCCACTCTTGACTTCTAAAATCTTTCCCACATAATGTGCCGTATGAGCAAACTTCAGTTCACTTCCCCACGGTTTCTCAATCTTCTCAATCATATCAACCCCCCAAGAATGTTGCGGAAATCCAAATCCCCAAATAACTACCAACCACCGACCCCAATGCATATCCTGCCCATTGATGAACCGCATCTTGTGCATTGGCAATCTTCCGAATCACAAAGAAATTCATAGAAGCAATCATAAAGTCACTAACTGCTGCGGTGTGGTAGTGTGTCTCAGCAACCGCACGAAAGTTAATACACCAGATAGCATACATAAAAATCTGGACCACAAACAATATTCCTGCTTCTCTTAACTTCTTCATAATGATTGCCCTATTAAAGTTTTCAATTTTGTTGTAGACCACCCGTGGTCACGGTTAATCCAATGTATGGGACAAAATCCCTTACCAGTATAATTCTTGTCTTTATAATCTTCACCAAGAAATCTAACGGAAGGATTATATAAAATCAATAGCCGCCACAAATCGTGTTCCGTATTATAAGGTACTATTTCATCAATATATCTAATACCTTGCAATATCTCTGTACGTTCTTCCACAGACAAGATTGGCTTAATCTTCTCCGGTCGTTCAATGGTTGGGTCGGTGTGGAGGAATACCATAAACTTATCACAATTTGCCTTACATTCCTTGAACATCTTCATATATCCAGGATGGATAATGTCAAAGTTTCCGGCGATTACACCAAGTTTCATAGATACATCTCCTTGACATAATCCCATACGATGATATTCATTGCGGCACTAACGTTGAACGACCGAAGAACTCCACGCTGCGGGATACTAATCTTTCTGTCAAATGCGTTCGACACTTTCTCTGGAATTCCGTGGCTTTCTGAACCAAAGAGAAATAGTGGATGCTGAACTGGCGGATACTGCTTGTGCTCAGTCCACGTATTTTTTCCCAGAATTTCACCACCAGTTTCACACAAGATAATATCGTGATTCATCAAGGTCAACTGATTCAGAATGGACTCGTCCGCGTGTATCGGGTCATCAAACGTATACTGGACGATATTAATATATTTCTCAGCCCCTACGGTGGACCGCTTATCGAATTTCTTTCGTCCAAAGATATAAAAGTTCTCTGCACCCAATAGACACGCCGACCGAATCATCATTCCAATATTGAGTTCACCTGTGATATTGATACATCCCACGGAGAACCTACGTTGTGCACTAAGCGTTATAGCAACATTCTGTTCATAGGTATTGGTCTTGTATTCATCTCGAACATTAAAGTGATTACTCGCGGTATCTGCGATAATCTTACTATAATTGACCATTGGATTATCCATTCAACACCTTTGCTTTTTTGATTTTGTAGAAGGATTCGGAACAATATACTTCCTTGTCATTATACACACAATACTTACAACTGTCCTTACCAGGTTTTGCCTTAATCAAATCGGTGCGATAGTTTCCTTCACCATCAAAGCATTCGTTCAAGAATGCTTCGATATGACCCCATGCACGATTAACAGAAGGTTTCCCGTTGGATGGTTCGAAAGAACTGACACGAGGAATCGGATACGGACTATTCTCACTAATTGTCCGCTTCAAGATAACGAACTCAGTCCCAATCATTTCCAACGGAGTATTGAACTTCTCAGAGATAAACTTCTTATACAGAAGAATCTGATTCAACTTTATAGGGTCACTCTTCTGTGCCTGTGTCCAACTTGCACGAGAAGTCTTTAAATCGTAAATGGTAATCTTTCCCGTCTTTTCATTCTTCACCATAATGTCAATGTATCCGATGAAGGTGACACCAGTACGAACCTCTTCCTCAATAGGATGCTCAATCCCAAGAAGTGTCACATCCTTCGACGGAAACAACTTCTGCCGATGCTGTTGGACATACGACAAAATCTCACATCCTTGATTGTAGAACTCCATCAAAGTTTTCTTATCACAAAGGAATATCTTGTTCCCATTTTTATCCAGAGTAGTCTGCTCTTGAAACAGAGTAATAAACTTCTGCTTCAAAGGTTCGGTCAGGTCAATACTCTTTGCCTGTGTATCCTTTCCTTGATACACATAGTTCTCTAACCACTCTTGAATGACCTCATGCATCGCAGTACCGAATACGGTATGAATTGATGCATCATCCAACTTGATGCCATCAACATACTTGAGCTTCCATGCAAGAGGACAATTAGCCCAAATAGAATATTGTGAGTAAGAGATTTTATTCATTAGAAATCCAGTAAAGTTTCAAGTTTCTTCTGTGTCTTTTTGTCGTAGCTGTCAACAGGTGTAGTTGGTCCCATCTTCTCAATCAACACCTTAAATATTTCCAGTACAACTTCTCTGTCATCAATACGATATTCAATTGGACCGAAATCTTCCAGCTCAACCAAGAAGGTTGCCTTACCAGTGAAATTAAGTTTAAGTTCTTTTGTGGTTTTAGTTTTCTTCTTGGGCATTTTTATCTCCTGGTTGATACTTGTGTGGTGTGTCTCCATTCTGTGCGTGTTGGTCACAAGAGGTATAGTACCATCCCTTCCCACGAATCTTACCTGGCTTTCCGCACTGCTCACAAGTCCGTAGACTTTCACTTTCTGCATCATAGATTACTTTGTCAAGCTCCTTATTACTATAATCTGTGTAGATACGGAGTCCTGCGTATTTCTCCTTGACCTGAACAATCTTGATAGACCCCTTCGTACTTTCAAGTTTATCAAAGACACGATTGACCAATCGTGCCCATCCTCTACCGACACTATTCAGTCCCATCTCACGTGTATATCCCTTGTAGTTCACATCGGTCATAGTTTCCTCACAGATAGATACACTAGAAATATAACAAAAAACCCCTCGAAAATCAAGGGGTCATTTGCTCTAACTCTTTTTCCAATAATACTATATTATCCATTAAATGTTGTATATTAGGGGGATTTTGAAAATAATCGTATACTACATTATTACCTTTCCCAACACTTATGTGGAACGATGCGGGACCATCTTGAAGTATGGAATACCAACTCCCTTTCTCAGTATTTCCCGTTTGCTTTGCTTTGAATAAAGACATTAATTTATGGGCGTCCCCGAACTGGCATTGATGGACGGTGTGCAATTAACCACGCCTTTTGTTCTGGACTTAAGATTTCAAGTATAGCGAGGTGTAATTGCATTACTGGTTCCCGTAGAGATTGTGCGATGTTACGACTTTGTTCTAAAATAGTACGAACTTGTTCACGGGTTGCACCAGATTCACGAGCTTCACGTGCCTGTTGGAATATTTCGTGAAGAGCTTGTAGTTGTGTTGCGTGCTCTGTACGAAATGCATTCTTTAATGCTTTGATTGCTTCAAATTGTTCTTGTGTTAATTGTAATGCTGGTGGAAGTCGGAATGCCGTGCTACCATCCGTAGGTTGTGTTTCTGATTGTGGTTTCATCATACCAGACAATGCAGCACCACTCTCCCCAAACATTACCAATGAATAATCTTCAATAGGAGAAGTAGTTTCTACTGGTGTTGTGCAACCAACTAATATTAGTACTACCAACAAAATAATATTTTTCATATGTTACTCCAACAAAGGTTTATCTATTAGACATATCAATAAATATAAAGTTAATCCTCGTAAGAGGAAGTATGTGGTAATCCACTGTATTCACAATTGTCATACAATGCCATTTTCTGTGATTCTTGGTTCAATTCATTTAACTTCTTCTGTTGTTCCACCACCTCATTTAGTTCATCAATCTTCTGCTTTATCTCTTGGATAGAGGCAGAAATTCTCGCACGATTTTTCTCTGGGGTGTTTCCAAAAGTCTTTTCCCAATTACTCTTATATGTTTCTGTATCCACACTCAGTGGGCGTGGAGTATCACCTTTACCATTACTCATCGTTCTTCACCAATATCAATAAAAGGTTTACTATCACCATAATACCATACAGTTCTGTTTGCTTCCTTCAACATCTGGATACTACGTTCACGATGTCCGTCCCAATAGTCACCCTTTGCACCTTCACCACGTTCACAATAGATAATCTTTATACCCGCATTAATAATCGCGCGTGTACAATCTACACAGGGAATATCACAGGTTAAATACATCACACAATTGTTCGTCGAGACACCAATCCGTGCTGCGTTGATAATAGCATTTCGTTCAGCGTGTTCCATCCAGTAATACTTCTCTGGACGTTCCTGCCGTTCATCGTGAAAATCCTCAATTCCACGGGGAAACGAATTATACCCTGTTGAACGGATTTCGTTATTGGAACCGACAATGATTGCACCGATTTGTGTACTCTTGTCTTTTGATTTTAATTTGACCGTATGGGCAATTTTACGGAAGTATTCTGCCCAGCTTAATTTTACCATAGTAACTATTTCCTCTGCTGTTGCGAATTTCATATCATATTCCAAAGAATAAGGGATGTATGAAATATATCACACATCCCGTATTATGTCAAGTAAGTGTTGTAAATTATTATTTGTGGAACTCTTTTATTATAATGTTATTATCGTAGTCAATAATAACTGCAGTTAAATTCTCGACCCAATCACCTGAGTTAACATAATGAATTCCTGCAATTTGTCTATTCTCGGGTTTATGAATGTGACCACAGATGACCCCAGAACAATTATTCTGACGAGCAAGTTTGGTGGCACTTACTTCGAAGTCGGTAATATAGTTGACTGCTGCCTTTACTCCATTCTTAATATCTTTGGAAATGGAGTAGTATGGAAGTCCTCTCCACTTTCTCCACTTGTTATATAAAGTATTAATATGAAGTGCAAGTTCATATCCGCTTGCCCCAATTTGGGCAATCCATTTCCACTTGGCTACGAATACGTCAAGAATGTCTCCATGGAAGATGAAGTACTTCTTTCCTTCCCCCAAGTCTAGGATATAGTTTTCTTCTACTTGCAGTTTCCCCAAGTGCATATGCATGAATTCGTGTAAGAACTCGTCGTGATTCCCACGAATCCAGACCACAGGTATCTTTCTGGATATGTCCAATATCTTTGAGATGACCTTCGTGTGTTTTGCTCTCCACTTATATCCTTTCGCAAGTGCCCAACCATCAACGAAGTCTCCATTGATGATAAGAATGTCGGTATGGTTTTCGTTGAGGAATTCGAGGAGTTCTGCTGCTTTACTCGCTTCAGTTCCCAAATGGACATCGGAAATAATAATTGCCTTGTGGTGTTTCATATTAATCCCAATAGTTTACTTTGGCTTTCTCAAAGTGTTTCAGATTATTTCTGTTAAAGAAGTTTACAGTCATATACCACATCATTCCTAAGTATCCTAACTTCTTGAAACGGCGTTCATCTTGACCGAAGTGATGATGGATGATTTGAAATTTATCGGCATCATATTGCTTACTGAGGATGTAATCTTCTGAGGTTTCGTATTTGTTTGGGAATCCACCTAGTTCTTCAAATCTATCACGGTGAGTCAAGAAGAATGCACCGATTGCGAATGGTGTTTTCTTGGTCATTATTTGA
>JACCDW010071289.1_pt1 | contig 19572 bp, 12 predicted proteins | sample 7449781 | NCBI WGS metagenome assembly JACCDW01 (sample SAMN15323449, study PRJNA562643) | freshwater metagenome | isolation source: river surface water | place: USA:Blue River Watershed | collected 2017-08-18
AACTGTCTAGTATGTCAATCTTGCATTATATGATTCTTTTTGTACTATTACAGCCCGGTCTGTTGCTGACGCTTCCTGCAGTTGGCCGGCGCGTATTTATGAGCGGCAAGACAAGTGTGCAGGCAGTGATGGTGCATGCGCTCGTATTTATGACAGTGGTGTATTTTTTGAAGCAGTATGTAACTGAAGGATTTGGTGCTGAGATTGATATTAATTTGATTACGCGTATATTGAAGAATGGTGAAGTAAAAACGGAGCAGGATCTATATGAACTTATCCAGATGCCCTCCATATCAAAGACTGGACAGAACTCTGCAAATGCAACTCTTGGTATAAATGCTGGGTTGAATAACAAGTCTGCTGCAATTAAGAAGGCATATGTAGATGGTAGCAAAGCACAAGGATGGACGACATTAATGAAAGAGAATTGTGTTCGGTTATCAAAAGATGATAAACAAATGAATGTGAGCACTTGTCAGAAAAATGTTGATAAACACATTGCAGGTAAGAAAGTATTAAAAGGTAAAACTAAAGCGGTGTATGAAACTAAACAGTAGTAATAAACATACATAAACCCCATTGGTGATTTCTAAGCAATCATAAATGGGAAATACTGAATCGTTTGTAACAACACCACTGCCCCCACAGGTCCCACGGGAGTATTATGCACTCAGTGTTGCCGAGGCGCGTGTGGCTCTTGAAGAGGCCGAAGCACAGGACAATTACAGGTGGCGGTGTGCTTCGTGCACGGCGAACACGGCGGCCCGACGGCTAATGGACTACTCGCCACGCGCACCAGAGGCCGACTTTCAGTACAAAATGATGGTCGCCGGCGAGGCAATGCCCAGGTGGCTGAAGCGCGGAATGCCTGTGCGGTTGCGTGTGGCAACGCTGGCAAACTCGGCGGATGGTGGAATGCCCCATACGCGCCCTGGGGGGCTTGTGTGTTTCCCGCAGTATTTCCAGCTGGAGGGGGCGAATGGCCAGACGACATTCACACACGAGTGTATTCACGTTCATCAGCGCGATCACGCGGCAGCTTGGAACAGACTCTATGCGGATGTGTGGGGGCTAGAGCCCTACACGGGCGATATTCCTGAGGAGTTAGCACAGCGCCGGCGTTTCAATCCCGATACGCTATGGTCAGGACTCTACATATGGCGCCAGCGGTGGGTCACAGTGCCAATCTATACTCGCCCAGAATCTCCTGCCCTAGGGTCTATTAAGGTGGCGTGGTATGATGTGAAGAGCGGGGAGTGGCAGAGTTTTGCGCCGCCCGAGTTTGAAGCCGACTTCGGGCAACTCTCGGCGAGCGAGCAGGAGCACCCGAATGAGTTGGCGGCGTACTGGCTTTCGGTGCCCGCAATGGGTCCCGTGGCACCAGCACGGGCTCGTATGGAAGCGGCTGTTGAAGAATTCTCGCGTTAGAGATATATATCAGCCGAGGACAATAGATGGATTATGTTAATTTGAGACCCTACGGTATATCGTATGCGGGTCCTTTTTTGGGTGTGAAATATGTGAGTGATGGATTCTTGCCTCAAGCCGTACTTCTAGCTGATTCTGATGTGCAAGAGTTACATATAACGTGTGGGAATTTATACAAGCATCGTGTTATAACTCCGCGCGAGGTAGCATTTAGTGGGAGTCACGGACTTGTAGAGGTGGTGGAAGTGGTGGAAGATGATGGAGTTGGACTCGTGGAGTCTGAGAAGGCCGAGGCCGAGGTGCTCTTCCAGAAATCCTCAAAGGACGGCGAGTCGTTGTCGTGTGAGGCATTTTTTCAGGTCGCTGCGCGGACTGTATTAGCTGAATATGGACTACAGGGGGCAGTGGCGGAAATACGCGATATTTTCCGTGATGCCCGTACTGGGCGTGGTGTATTTACGATGGTTCCATTTCAGGACATTCAGTTATTTAGTGATTTACTGGCCTCGGGTACATTGACGGAGGCGGATGTGGTGAGTGTGTTAGGCCAAGTGGGGGTACTATTATGGATATTGGGGGAGCGGTTGGATATGAATCATCGTGATTTGAAGACAAACAACGTGATTTTATGTGCTGGGGACGGCCTGGAGGTGGCGTGGGCGGACCGTTTGGTATGTGTGGGAGGTCGGTGGTCGGTGAAGTTGGTGGATTTCGGATTTGCGTGTGCAGGGTCGGGTCGGCGGACCTTGGTGAATGCCACGGGATTTTTTCCTATGAGCGACCCGTGCCCGAAGACGGGGCGTGACCTCTTCCAGCTCTTGACAGTTATGTATATGTGCGAGGGATTTCGTGCAGGAATGTCGCCGAAGTTACGCGACCTCTTCAAGAAATGGCTGACGATCCCCGGACGGGATTACATACAATTCTTGGAGAATATGGGCGAGCGGGGTCTGGATTGGGTCTATTTCTTGCTGGCTGGGCAGTCATTTTCTGCACCGACGTGTGTGCCGGCTGCGGTGCTGGCTGATTTGACGGCGGCGTATCCTGAGATTGTGCGGGCATAAGTTTAGAAAATCTGTAGATAAAGTAATACGTGGGTACTGTAATGAGTATTATATTAATATTGATATTGCTATTTATTGGCCTACCAATGATTGGCACACTTATAATGACAATGTTTGGAATTGCAATTTGGATATTGAAGATGCTGTGGGGGCTTTTTACGGATGGGTTTGTTGGCTCCCAGCAGCCCATTGATGGGTTCATTGGCTCGTCATCATCCGATAGTGGAGCGGCAAGTTCGGTTGCTACGGGGGCCCTAATGGGTCCTTTGGGTGTGCCAATTGGAACTTTATGTGCAAGTCCCGTATCGCTAACAAAGACGACTTTTAGTGGTGGTGTGCGGGAGTTGAGTGAAAAAGCGCAAGATTGTGTGACAAATTACGGGCGGTTTTCACAAGGCGGGTATTTAGTAAATACATGTTTGCTGTCGCAAATGTATGTTAAGAGCGTGCTTCCATTATTAGATGATACACCAACGGAAGCAGATGCCGCCAAGAATTTAACTGCGGGACAAAATCTCACGGCGGCATTTTGCAGCGCCTTGCCAGATTTTGAAAATGATTTGTATGATGGCATTGTTAAAAAATTCAATGCGTATGAAAGTGCTATGAACACGCACTTGACAACAGTGTCACTGGATTATAAATATAATATACCGTACCTATTATCATCGTCTGACTATAAGGGGGCTGCTGCGCTAGAATTTAATACAAAATATCCGTCTGTCAAAATCCCTAAAAGTTACACGTGTGCAACATTTAATGGCGATGAGCAAGGAATTATAAAGACGTTGAAAAACCGTATATTTGGAACGCCCACGGAACGCGATACGATTGCGACGACTGTTACAGCAAATCTATGTACAGCAAAAGGCTGGGGTAATGGTGCAGAGGCTTCGTCCTATAAGGGGTGTGGTGCGGGCTGTTTGGGGTGTTGCCGGCCTTCAAGCGAGGAGTTGCCGGCGGCTGTGGCGGCTGCAGTTACAGGTGTAAATGCTGTGAAGGCCGATGGAACTGTGGCGGCGACTGGGACAACCGTAGATGCAAAGTGCCCACAGCCTGTGCTACGCGAATACACCTTGAAGCGGAAGCCGACGGTCTTCAAGAAGGTCCGCTCTCCGACCGATGCGCTCTTTGAGTGCTTTGAGGGCGGAGCTGCGGAGAGTGGGCAGCGGCATTTGGATATGCGGGAGGCGGCACGGGCAGCAAAGGCCGATAAGCGGGCTACGCTCAGACAGCATATGTGATTTTCCGAGGACTACAGTAAGAAGGTGTAGTATGAAATACGCGATTGCTATAACAGTAATTATATTGATTATACTACTATTATGGCGTGTGGTGGGCTGGAGCTCACGCGAATCATTTGCAGGGAGCGGTGTTGATATTGCAGCATTTTTGACAGCACTAGATGAATACAATGCTATTTATGAATCCACGTGTAAGGGCGCAACGGGTGGTGTTGTATCAGACAAGCGGTGTATTGCATATGATGTACCCGCTGGTGGCTCCCCTACGCAATCCTACAAGCCCCCGCGTCTTCCTGGTGCAACGGGATTTAATACTGCGGTTAAAAATTGGACGGGCGAAGGTGCATTTCCTGCATTGACAGCGGTGGATTTTGGTGCAAGGACTCCTAATGTGGTTGTGATGAGTGATAAGAAAGAGTTTATATTTTATGCTGCGGCGCCCATATATGATGGCACAAAGGGGAATTTGCGGTTCAGTAATGACAGTGCAATAAATACTGTGCTGACTCCGTGGGAGCAGTGGATAAATACTCAGTTGCGCGTTTGGACAACGTCTGTGGGAACTCAAACGCAGTTTGGAACGTACATTGAGGTGGCTGGTGAGAAATACAAATTCACAAAGGTATTTACAACGGCTCAATTACCACTCAAAGACGCGCTATTTGTAAAGGATTTGAAAACGAAATCGCAGATTGGCGTGTCATACACAATGACGGCTGCGACTCAGAATTTACGATCAATTGCTGGAACAGATTTGGAGAATAGTATGGGTGTATTTGAATTGCTATTAGAGGCGCGTATGCAGACTCAAGATGATGTAAATACTGCAGTGGAGGCGAAGGTGCCCGTTCCTGTAAGTGTGAGTAGTTCGGCTGTTGTGGCGGTGGCGTCTTCGTCGGCGGCTCCTGTGGCGGTAAGGCCTTCTACTGGGGCTGGTGGGGCCGGTGGCGAACGCCTGGATTTACCTGAGCTGACCTATTACGAGGACGCGTGGTTTCGCAATCGGACCTTATTTGCGAAGATGTTGAATTCTGTACGAGGGGCTTCGGCGGAGGCGAAGTCATATGCACAAACGGCTGGTGCGGGGGCCGAGGGGCAGACATACGAGCTGACGGCGTTGAAGTTTTTGGAGCTGGATAGGTTGATTTTGAAGGGGGCGACGACCAATGGAGTGATAAATGTGCAGGCGTTACAAGGATACAACTTGGAGGTCCCGCATCCGTATGACCCGGCGATGTATGATATTATGAACACAATGGAGGAGCCCAGTAATGCGCCGATTGGTTTGAAGTGTTACGACTTGTCCGATGTTCAGAAGAAGATTATTACATATTTGTCATCGCGGCGTTATGAGAACTTGACGACGACGAATTTGCAGTTACTGGCGAAATATCGTACAAATATGTGCGCGTCGTATGGATATTACTCTAAGGATGGTGTGGCGAGTTGTGCGTGCGAAGGATGTTGCATTCCAGTGGATTACAAGACGACGTTTGGGCGGCGGTCTGGAAAGACTGCTATTGCTACAAATGTGGCGGCAATGGACGCAGCGGCAAAGCAGGAGCTCGGTTCGGGCGACGAGGATACGTGTGTGCAGTTCAATCGGCCTTATCGTTTGAAGCGGCGGGAGTTACCGTTAGGGGTGGATGAGAAGGATGTATGTGTAAAGGAAGGGTTTAATACACGGACTTTTACAGAGGATGTGGGAGCGGCCAAGGCTACGGCAGGGCTTATGAAAGGCTGGCGGCTCTTCCAGCAACGTATGGTGCCGGCCTATTTGGATGGCGAGGGCTTTCTGGGTGCAGATGAATGTTTAACACCGTCGCTCCCGAAGCCTTACAGGCTGCTACGTGGAAAACCGAAGCTGATGACCTGTGGATAAATTACGCAGGTTTTTAATGTCTATATACAGTAATATGTATGTGTATCTTGCACTATTACTGGGTATATCTATATTGATAGTGTGGGTGTATAAAAAGTATATAGTGAAACCACAAATATCAGAAGGGTTTGGTGCAAATAATACACTTGATTGTTGGACAACAGTTGGCGCAACAAGTTGCAATTATCCTAGTATAAATGGATTAGCAACACTACCATCAAATAACGTGATATTTCCAATCAGAATTAAACAAAATTATTTAGGTTCTTATGGAAAAAAATTCTGGAACGATGATAGAACTTGTGATTTAGATACAAAGCCTGGTTATAATTATGACACTAAAACAATAAATACATCATATTTAAATATTAATTCTTCGTCGTCCATTCGTAGATTTGTATTTCAATCCATACCTACAACTACAACTGCCGTTTCTTATGCTGGTGGTACCGAATACGATGCTAAAGCTATTAGAGGCCTATGTGCTCGTGATGTTCCTTGGAAAGAAGTTAAATTTACCGAGCCAGATGGCGGGGCAAATCTCAAGTGGTATTTTATAAATGATATCTTATTACCTGATAATTTAGGAAATTATCGTCCTGCAACTGAATCTGAACTAGCGTGGTTAAATATGAATGCGTCACAAAACACAGGGTTGAATTCATACATAAAACCCGCAACATCATTGCAAGATTATAATGAGAATCAATATATGTTTATTGTAGGTCCCAAACCAACAAGTACAACAACATTATTTACAATTACAAAATCAATTGGTGTTCGTAATGTATTACCAGAAACGTTATGGCCTAGTGTAACATCGTTACCATCTACACATGTAATGTTTAGTACTCGCTTTGACGTATCTATTACATGTGAAATTATTGGTGATTTTAAAGATATGGAACTTACTTCATCTATTGCAACATCAATTACATCACCATCTAATGTTGAAACTGAACTATCAAACATTTGTAAACAAAATGATATAGATATAACAATAACAACAACTACTACTAATAATGCCTTTAAAACTGCAGATACTATTAAATCTGAACTTAATACATTAGCAACAACGTATCCATCATTAAACAATATAATTAAAAAATATATATTTTATGGCACTAAAACATATTCACGCGGCTGTGATACTGCAACTTGTAAATCAATTATGCAAAGATTACAAAACACCTACACTGCATATAACTTGCAAAATATAACAGACTGTGCGGGTTGTTTAAATAGTGACTATACAGATATATCTGGGTTATGGACATTACCCGCTTACGGTAACGGTATTGTACAAACATCAATGAATGCAGCAAGCGAAATTACAATGTCCTTTGTTGCGTCTGATTTTACTCGCAATCGTGCACCGAAATACGACACACCAATGTATTTACCAGCCCAAATAGTAACAACAGATGAAGAATATGTGTGTCAGCTATTTCGTGTAAATCGCGACGCAGGCTGGACGGGTAATTCTACAATTACAGATATAATAACATCAAATGCAGACATACTTTCTAATCTCGCATCAAGTATATTTACGATTCCAGCCCGCAAGCGCATTAATACATTTACAGTCAATCTAAATACACGTACAATAACATTTCCTGAAGCAATAAATGGGACATTTACATTGCCGACCAACACATTTTTCTATCACACTTACACCGCCGCCGATAGGGATAGAACTGGAGCGGCCATTACAGCTGACCCCATATACGTAGTGCGTATTTACAAGCGGCCACTATCTGGTACGTGGAATACAGATAGTGGAAATGGTGCAGTAAAGGATATTGCATTTGATGGTTTCTTCGTTGTAAAACCACGGAAAATCACAATGGCTCGTGATAGTACGCAAATGTATAAATACACTGCAACATTTACAGATACACAAACAAATACAAATACTGTCAGTCTTCCAGCCGGTTCTTATAGTATAACACTGAAGGCGCGTGATGCAGCAGGTACAGGAATACTAGTACCAGATAAAACGGTGACTATAACAGCGGCTGGTGCATTTACAGGGTTTGATTTAAATCTATCAGGTCTTGGTACGCTAACACTCAACGATACAGCTAAAACAGCAATATCAATCAATGAAGTGTATGCATTACGTACTGGAATACAAAAATTCACAATTGAGATACGTGCCACCGCTACTGGAAATCCTATATTTGCAATGGACCCTATATCACTGGATCAATTAACATACACAGCTGGATTACAAACTAATAGTACAAATTATGATGTGATATTTGACAAGGGATACTCGTTTGACGTATCTGGTACATCAATGGAACTTACATTTTATTTGAGTCATACAAAAACAACAGCAACAGCCTATGCAACATTTAACAATATAACATCTGTGCGAGGATTCCGTGTAAAATTAAATACGACTGAAACTGGCACGGGGTCATTTGTATTTTTGACAACTAACTCTGCAGAAATTTCGGCGACTCTAACGCCTTTACCAATTATATTTACATATGATACTATTACTGGGCTTGCTGTAGATATTCTTGTAAATCAACGACAACTTATACCAGGACTACCTGCTAATAACATACCATCAACAACCCTTACAATTGGCCCAGTTTCTACAAGTGGAAATACAACAGGAATTATTGGGACGATGCAGTGTAATAATGCAAACGTAGTATTAAAACCAGACACTTACACTGTACGTGTATTTGATTCCACAGTAACATATGGTAGTTTTACTGAAACAATACCAACTGATCGCCGTTTAGTGTCTTATAGACTTTCTGTTCCAAATACCCTAGAATTATTTACATCAGGAACTACAACTCCAATTACAAAAACATTAACAACTGATATAACCAGTAATACTAATATGCAAGTGTCGCTATCAAATTCTACAATTGGTACACTTACAACAACACCATATGCAATTGCTGGAATTAAAATGACAGCTACTGGTACATTAAGGGCGGATGGATACGTTATTAGTGGTAACTTTAAACAAAATACATCAAATGTATCATTGAATAATATACCATATACAATAAAGTTTGTAAATGCTGCTAGTAATAACGCTGAATTATACAGTCTAAATTCAAATCAGTTACAAAATGCATCAGGATATGAGTTAAATATTAGTAAAAACACATTAACATTTACAGGTACAAGTTCGCCTGTTGTCGTAAATCTACCACAGCCATTTGCAAGTAAATTGTCCAATGATACATCTATAAATTTACAAATGATCCTAAATAATAGCATTACATATCAAACACCATTTCCATTGCCTACGCCGCAATTTATTATTACTCAAACCGCAACGGGATATACGTATGAGTTCCCAGATGCATATGTGCTTATTAAAGATTCAGCGACAGATTACAAACTCACTTTAAAGGCAGGTGGCGAGTTTAGTCCGCCCTATGGTGAAATTGTGTTCAAGCCAACTGCAAATACTCGTAAATTCACTGTCAATGTAAATACAGGCGAAGTTGCGTTTATTAGCACCGCCGGCGCTACAATTAATCGCTTTGATGTCCAGGCACTTCGTGAATCAACGGAAACAAGCCTCACTGCAACCCTACTTGTAAATAATGTGGTATTCCCCCCAAATGCGGCTACTACAATGGCCCCTATTAAACCCACAAGGTTTGAACCAATACCAAATGCAGATGTGTATTCAGCATCAGATAACACAACAAATGTTCGCGTGGATTTCGGTGCGCAGTCAGGAAGTCTTTCAGGTACAACTCCTGTGCCTGGCTCTATTACACCCGTGACACGCCTTGAACCCAGTAGCCCTTACACAATTACTGTAAAGCGGAATGACAGCGATATATTATTCCAATCAACATTTGTAACAGCATCTGATACGACCGCAATTGCGGCTGTGAATTACAATCGCGACGCAAATACGATCCTATTTATTGATGCGGCCGGCTCCCCCCAGCCGCCAAATCAGACAGCACTCACCAGTCAATTAACGGGTAGCGCGGCACCTGATTTGCGTCGTATGAACAATGAACGTATTAAGATTGAAATTACGCAAACCATTGATTATTCTTCTAAAGCAAACTCAGCAAGTGATGGACGCACACTACCATCAACTGCATCTCGTACCACCACAAAATCTGTATTGAAGCAGACAAATCCATCGTCTCTTGGTACGCAAACTATTACGCCGTCGTGGAACAAGGGGTATGTGATTTTCACATTAACAAGTGGCGTAGGCAAAAGTGCAAATTTGGCATCAGGTAACTATGTATTTACAATTAGAAGTGATTCAAATAAATTATCAGACGTATCATTTAACGTCGCAGCAAATACAAGTGTAAGATATTTGCGCCTCAATGTATTTACTGGCGAGCTGGTAGCTATTACAAATACCGGTAGCACAGTGCGCATAAAAGATGACACGGGTACTCGTGCAACAACCGGCCCAATTACACTGTCTGCATCCATATCACTTGGAGGTGCAACCTTGTATCAGGCATCTGGTGTAGTAACAGTGGAACCATTTTCAACTGCGTGCGCCTCTGTAACTGCAACAACAACCGACGTATTTGTACTATTAGATGGTAATAGGGTCGGCTTCACATATGGTGATGCGTTAAAGGTATCTCTTCCAAGTGATATCTCGCCGGCGTCCTTGGCAGATGTGCAGGCGGCCGCAAAGGCAGGCGCAAACTGGGACACACCAGGGTGGATACTGGATGGAAGCGGTAAGCCCCCAGTGTATCCCATAAATGAGTACAGTGAAATACAAATATATGCTGTACCGCATTACGCCACATTTGCCGCAGGACAAGCTCCTGGGCCAGTCCAAAAGGGGCCCTATGTGATTTCGCATTTGCCGGCCCCTGCTGCCCCTGGTGAAGAACCCAAGGCCGGCATTTTAGTAAAGGGTGACCGTACAAAGGTGCCAGCTGGATTTACCGTCGTGAAATTTAACACTTACACGGGTCAGGAGAGTCTTACAAGTACAGCCCCTAGTAACGAAATTTTCCACGTGAGCCTACCTGCCGACTCAACGTTTCAAGTGGCGCGTGCTAAATGTAGAGAGCTAGGGGGTGATGTGGCACTTGAATCCACAGTAGATGCCGGCGGCCTAACTGTACCTATTGGTGCACAGTGGCAAATGCCTGGATTTATGTATAGAATCTTTGCGACCGGCGATGCAAGTAACAGAGTCAGTATTGGATACCCGAAACCCCCTACAACGGCCAATAAAACGGGTATTTATGTTGCAGAAGGCGTTCCCACTACATTTACTAAGGCAAACGGCGTGATTTGCTACGGGTCCAAGAAAAATATGAATAGAGATACCCTAGAAATACAGTACGATGCCAGTGGAAATGTCAAAGGTGGTACTGTCAGTGATTACAATTACAACCGCCACGTGTGGAGTCAATATGAGTCCATTAGTCCCGTTCTCTACAGCACGTACATACCCAAAAATATTGATGCAATTGTGAAAGAAACAAATCCTGATTACAAAGCAGCGATGATTGTAAATGACGGGCGCGCCCAGCAAAATATTGTATTTTCACGGTATTTAGATGATGCTGAGCGCTATGCAGGATGTGATGTCCGCAATATGACATGTATTGCAAAATCTAGCGACGACCCCGAGATTGAAGACAAATATACAGCTCCTACCAGTTCCACTGGTAAATGGACCAATGTAGATTTGGACGAAGTGCGTGCAGGAAGGGGAAATGAAGGCTTCCAGGGATCCAATGATGCCCCTCTACCCGTTCCTGGAATGCAGCGGATGTTCTCTGATATGGAGCTGTTTGGGCGCACACCAGTTGCATTAGAAGGACTTGTAGGGGGTGTGGCGGGACCAAGTAGCGAGGTTACTGAAGACAGAGAAGGCAGACCACAGATTCCTATGCGGGAGGGGTTCGTCGCCGATAAGGTAGGCGTGGATGATGCAACCCGCCAGTCTGTGATTGATATTTTGGACTGTCAATCCATCGGTGGAGCCGTGAATCTTACACGGGACGGCAGTGTGTATCCTGGGTGTAATACACTATGTTGTATCCCCGATGACGGTCGCAAGCTTGACCCCAGTCTTATCAGAAATCGCCGCAAGACAAGCGGGCCTGGGGCGGCGACGTGTGACGATGAAGGTGGATGTACAGAGACGACCTCTAAGGCGCCTATCCGACACACACCCTCGCAACCCGCTTTCCGTTTGAAGAAAAAGACTGATGCCCCTGCACCACCAGCACCTACAAAATGTACTAGTGCAACTCCACTGCGAACCCAGGTTGCAAATGCCAAGCGCGATAAACTGGAGTCTTTACGTAATAAACCTGTAAATTAATTCCGCCCCTAATAGTAATTATATGTGGGCACTATTTACCACACTATGTATCATACTTGTAATTGCAGTATATTACAAGTATAAGACACGCGTCCGCCAGTCAAATGAAGGGTTCTTAACCGGCGTTGATTGGTTTGGTCAGACAGTACAAACTGTAAAAGAATCTGGGCAAACACATGCTGGTACTACATACTATGACACCCTACCAGCTCCATCTGAAACTGGTAAGGAGGTGTTCCCAATTTCAACTACACCATATATTAGATCCAGTGATGTACCTGGTATATTACAGCTATATGGTGCATCATTAGCAACTGTATCACAACTTCGCAGTGCTATTGGAGGTGGATTTTCTAGATGCGCTTGGGGGTACTTAGCAGATGATACAGGTGTAACAATCCAAGGATTTGGCGGGCAATACCAAGAATACTATTGGTGTGGAGGTGGTGAATTATCGGCAAACCCGCAGTTTGATAATGGGTTTCTTATTACAATTGCTATTACACCTGATACACCAGACAGAGGTATTATATATGCGTATGGCGTGAAACCGCCTCAAAATGAACCGCCACGTAAAACAGGCTCAATTATAACAAAAATTGCAGCTTGGAATGAAAATGTAAGCGGCTGGTGGAATTACAAGCAAAAACCATCAAACTACGAAGTGTATTTAGTATATCCTATTGATGGAAACCCTATTACAATTAATTTTAGTTACACTGAGCCATATGCAATTGCAAATGCGTACAATTCTACCGTTGCAATTATTGGACAAGCTCGTGCAGAGATACTAGGAGGAATTATGGGCAACACTATATACCCACATTGGACTATTAGGGGTGTGTTGTCACGGGATTCGTATATTTCAATGGCTAGAATTGTGTCCGAAAATGTTGTCTCAGGTTCTGGATCCAGTTCAAGCTCAGGCTCGGGTTCCACGGGAAATACCCCTAAAGCAAAGTTAGAGTTAGAGAAGGTTACTCAATCGGCTTCCAGTGTGCCAACTGCATTTACTAATACAACTACACTAACAGTCCCAGGTGTTTTACTGTATGGCCCAAAGCCGGCCTATGAAGCGCGCGATATAAAGGTCGGCGACCGTACATTTAGAGCAGAATTCTACAATACTGTGCGAAATGTGTGGAGCAAGTATGAAATTGCAGCGTACAAAGAGAAAACGCCGCCATTTATTGCAGAGACCCGTTCAATGACATATGGTGAATATGGGCGGCAATATGTGAATATATTGGAAGTGTATGGCGACGGTTCGGCGGATACAACTCCTATAAAAATTACGGGGGCTGAAAATGGGAACCGCGTGTACCCTGGATGTCCAGCCACGGCAAATGCGTGTGAAAAAACGGAGATACCATTCTATCCTAAGCGACCAGCGCCTGAACTCAACAAGTATAAGCTTTGGAAAGCACAAGATGTGCCTACAAAAGACAACCCAGATATTTTAGAAGAGCAAATGTACTCTTCTGGCATAACTATAAGTGAAGCCAAGCGGTCCGCTGCAGTCCGTATGGCAAATGCTTGTAGGGAGGCTGGGGGTGTTGTGGTGCTCTCTTCGTCTGAACGTAAATCGTATGAAGGGTGCCCTGAAGGGAGCTGGTGCTGCAGCCCAGATACTGACGTCCCTATTATGCTTCCATTGTCTTCACGCGACCCCGCCGCAGCTACAGTAGGAAAAACGTGTGAGCCGGCCGAAGAAGAGTGTGATAATAGCCTCGGCCCGGCACCAATGGATACAGATGCCTACAGTTTATCCAATCGCCGCCGCGGTGGTTTTATTTCACGCGAGGTAAAGAACCAATTCTGCAAGCCCAAGTCAGGCTCCGTGAGGACAACCGTTCAAGAGCGCAAAAGTAGCAAACTATTACGACGCTTACTAAATCAAAAGTAGTAAGACTGCACACATACGTAAATACTAGTAAGAGGGCACAACACGAGCGTTAGATGCCGTGCTGATTATCCCCGTTACTAGTAATGAGTGCATCTTTAGCGCCGACGAAATATAAACAGGTCGACCAATGGCAGGTTGATGATTATATGACTGCAATACAATCCTATAATCGCCCCTACAAGACCATTGCTGTCCGCACAGGAAATACGGTGGCCATATCATCGGCCACCGCATCGGTTGAATATAATCCCCCTATTCCGCCTTGGATTGATACAGCGGCTGGCGGACGTGATAATGTATTTGACTTTGAAGTGGAGACATACAGGGCACAAATCCAAGCACTACGAGACCGCCGAGGAAATATGGCGAATCCAAATCCTGCAATGATGGAAATCTTGAACCGCCCGCCCGTTCCTCGTCCCCCTCCACAGCGATTTGTACGAAATACACCGCGCCCTACTCCTACACCTGCAGCCACTAGCGCACCTCCTTTGGCCTCTTCTGAAACAATTGTAGCATACAATGCGCGTATGTATAATACCCTTTATGAAGATGGTCGGCGTATGTATCAATCGCTTTTCCCGAATGGGCGGTATGAGACAGAAGTTGCAAATGAGCCACCTGTAAGTACAGACTCAAATTACGATGTGCAAGAGAAATTCTTTGAGTTGTATGACCGCTTGCGTAACATCTGGGCCGACTTGAAAGGCGACGAGCCATTTTTCATTGTGATGCCGCGATTCAGGGCCGTCGCTGAGCCGTTCCGCGGAACAAAGGAAGGGTTCTTGACAGGGCGCACGTGTGCACCAATGACACCAAACCAAACGTGGTTTTACAATTACTCCAGTGCTCGGGCAACGGAGCGTGATCGTATGAAGGTTGAATTCTGTGCGGGCCTTCCTGGTTACGAGTACATACCTGGCGATGACGCCGAATGTGTTACCAATTGTTACTTGAAGGTGGTACCTCCCGCAACCGCAACTCCAACACCAGCCGGCGGGACTGCAGCCCCAGCAACCACAGCCCAGTCCTACATTCCCCCCACACTCGGCTCTACAAGTACAAGTCCGCCGGCAGTTGGAACAACATTTGCCGACGGTGTTACACCAAACCCAGCCCTTACGACTATTAGAAGTGGTGCTGGCCCTAATAGAGTCCGCCCTACCTATATTGGTACATCAGTGGCCGACGTCCAAACCAACGCCAAGCAATACAATTACAACTGGTACAACTTTGACCAGAGCGCCGATATTGATAAAGTCGCTAAGCAGACTGCCAGTTACAACAAAGATGCATATGCATTGGAAATGAGCAAGAAACCTGAATTCAAGACGAATGACATTAAACGCTATTATGATATGCTCACGTCATATAATGAGTTCTGGCTCTACAAGTACGGATGGCGTGACCAGTCCAATAGAGACCGCCCTTACAATCCACCAATTCCTGTATGGCTTGACCCCGAAGACGAACCGACCGACAAGGAGTATATGCAGGCCCTGGACACATACAACGACAAGGTGAAGAATTTGCTGCGCCAATACGTGGAAAATGCGCCTACCGTGCGTCTCCCAGACGACCTCCAGCCCCTTCCTGAACCACCCGCCTACCCATCTCTTCTCAAAGACCTACTTACAAATCCGCAGAAATATGCTGACACGCAGCAAGGTGGCTCGGCGATTCCTCCAGCAAAGAACGACCAGAGCTACACGCTTCCGACAGCCTATTTAACCTCAATGTTGCAGGCGGCCCGTGACAAGCTCCAGTTTCCCACTTCAACCTCGTCATCGGCAGCAGCGGGTGGCGCCTTACCCAAATGCCCAGGTACGACCTGTAAGAAATACAGCGACTACGTGCCAGATTTCGTGAAGACTTACTTTGAAGAGCAGACCGCAAAGAAGCAGCAACAGCGGACACAGAGTGGATTCCTGGACTATGCATTTGGTCGTCCGCGGCTCTAAACACCGCGGTACCCTCAGGCAAAACTCTAATCACCTCTAATAGTAATATGGGTGGAGTATTTTCATCAGAACCATTTGAATCACAGTGTGTTGTTATGTGTGATAATGACAACACAAAGGGAAAACTTAAGACGGCGTTAGCACAACTGCCCGAATATAGTGGTCACGCTATTACATTACAAAGTACGCTGAAGCCTACGGACTTGCAAAATGCGTGCGATGTGGAGTATGTATATACAAATGTGGCAACAGGATATGCACAGCGAGACCAGCGGCGGGTGGCATTTAGTGGGGCGGATTGTGCGCCAGTGGTCGGCACGACCCGTTCTGGTTTAATGTATGCGAAGCCGCGTGCAACAAAGGAGGATGTCTATGCATATTACAGGGAGTTAGCGAACTACAATCAGCGATGGAATGCGGGGGGTTGGCAGGCAGCAGGGGCAAAATACGACCCACCGTTGCCATCGTGGGGCGACCCTGTATTTACCCGAAATATTGGTATTTACAACGATAATTTGGCACGTGTGACAGGTACTGGAGGAGTATTTGACAAGGCGCGCTCTGGGAGTCTGAGTGATGATTTGTTCCAGCAGTATTTTCAGAAATACATTGCGCCCACTCCAGGTGCGCCGACGCCTCCTGCAATGTCCGATGTGTTACTAGATGAGCTGGCCCCAATTATTGGTCAGACGGCGGTCCCTACATTCCAGGAAATCATTGGTGGCACGGATGAAAATACGGCGAAGGCAAATGGCCTAGCAAATACATCAGCCGCTACAACCAATATAAATACATATGAATCCCTTATTGCAGGATACATAAACCGCTCAGGGCCCGACTATGACCCACCGAAGGAAGGGGACAGTTACGAGGTGCTACTGATGAAATTCAATAAGGCATATGATATTGTTGCGGGACAGCGTACTGGGTCAATGGATATGAATTCAGCCAGTGAAAATCGCTCCGCATTTTACAAGCGGTTTATGGGGCGTGGTTTGGCGTTCCCTATACCCGAGCCGCAGATTCCACTTACACGGCCAGTAGAGGGTGTATTGGAGTATAATTACAGGCCATATACGTTTAATGACCGTCAGCGCGAACTAATAGATTACTGCCCTGTGGATGCCGGTTCGGCTGATATGACACGACTAAAAGTGAATTTCTGTAAGGCGCTCGGATTTCACGAAAATACGACCACGGGTGAGAAAAAGCGGTGCGCCGAGGGAGATTGTTGTATTCCGTTGGCACCTATACCGTCCTATGAAGAGCCGAAGCCTGGTCCCCCACGACCAAAGAAGGAGGCCGCAAAGTTACCACCAGGATATGAGCGGATAAACCCTTATACCCCAGGTGGTATAGTGGATGCTGATGAAGGGACAAATTATGGCTCATCTACACTTCCATCTGGTAGGACGACTCGTACTCCTCCTCCGCCCAAGAAGGCGGCTGCTAAATGTCCTGGACCAAAGGAGTATGTAATACCTGGGAAAAAGTTTTATGTGGAGAGCGCCCCTACACGAGCCCAGAATGCACGGAAGCGCCTAGAATATGTAATGTCAAAACATGTGGATTCGTGTGCTACGAAACCTGCTGTTGGTGCAGAGGGTTTCCTAACTTTACAACACGCGGCCCAAGTGAAGGGCTCACAACAGGAGGAGAACAGTAAGCGAATTGCGGCCCTACGTGGTATGAACTATTAGGGCGTGGTTGGTTGTTGAGCCGCAGATGTAAGGGTCTTCCCAACGGCTTGTAGGGTTGCGGCGGTGGGCCCATACAGGGCAGTATTTACAGAGAATCGTAAGAGTGATTTCATAGAATCATATGCGCCGGCTTGAATAGCGGCCACTTGAGAATGCCCAGCATTTTGAAGTGCCGAATAGAATTTTGCATAACTGTCAATGTATTCCGTTGTGGAAAGGGCGACGAGCTCTTTGAACATATCGGCGTTCATTTGGCTGACGCACTGGATTTCCATTTGAGGGGACATTGCAATTGTGGCGAGTTGATTTAGGATAAACGTGTGAAGGGTTTCCAGGTCTTCGTCGGCGCGCCCATACGTGGCAAGCATTTCGGCGCGCTGGACGGGGCCGAGCAGTAAGAGACTGCGGTAGGTTTCCAGTAAGGGGACAGTTAGGTGTGTGCGGAGTTGGCTCGTGATGGCTGCGCGGAATTCGGCGAGGAATTTAGATTCCAGACGGTCCAGGGTTCCCTTGCGACGAATGAACTCGCTATATTTATGGAGGGAGCTGCCGGCCCACGTACCGAGGACCCAGAGGAAAATGGCGGCAACAATACTGTAGCCGATGTCAAAGCCGACTTGGACGGTTTTATGTGAAAAATCCACGACAAAGCCGAGGGTATATGAGTAGGCGTAGTCCAGGATGGTGGGGTTGGCAATTGGCTGCTCTGGTGGGCGAAAGGCGGCTGGGAGCATAGAAGGCATATGGCGGGCGATGACAAACAGGACAGCGAGGAGAAGGGCAATGTAGTGTATGACGGAGCTGACAATTAGGAGGAGATTGGCGAGACTATTAGGGGTGTATATGGTGCGACGAAGGCGGATATTGGAGATATGGTAGCGAATGGGATTTTTGTTGTAGATTTGCTGGGCCCAGGTCTCTATATAAACGGCGAAGGGGGAGGGGGCTTGGTGAATAGCGCGAATCCAGGTGTGTATGGCGCGATCGTAATCGGAGCGCTCGGCGGCGGCCAGACTGGTGGCGTTGTATTTTGTGATGAGTGCCGTTTGCTGATCTGGGGTGAATTCTGGGGGTGCAGTGGGAAAAAGAGAGGAGGCCACGGATGATGTGGCAGAGTTGGTTGCGCTACGACGATCTGTGTCGTCAAAGGAGTCCGTGGAGGCCACGGAGGGGATACTACTTGTGCCGCTCATTGTGAGGGGGACGTTGAAACCCCCTAAGCCCTCAATGCGAAGCCTTTATTCAAGGTCAAGAATGCGAAGCTTTCATTTGGGCAACCTAATCGCGAGCCTATGCTCGCGATTTCCAGTGTTGCTCGCCCGCCAACGGCGGGCTCTGCATCAGGGGCAATCCAGGGCATTTATGCCCTGGACTTCCAGTGTTGCTCGCAAACATTACAGATGTACAAGTATTTCAGATTCACCGCGTCATACTTCATATAAATCACGTCGCGGTCAGCTGCTCCCGTATTAGAGCCACACCCTTCATTGGGGCACTTAATATTGCTGACGTGCGGCAGCGTGGGGTCAAGGCGTGTGAATTCATTGAGGAGAACCTTGTAGCCCTCACTGACCTTCTGCTGCAGGTTAATCTCGTACAGCATTCCTCCATCCACATAATCCTCGGCGTGCCCACACGCCCTACAGGACCACCGGAGCGTACTATCATTTACCTGTGTTCCTGGCTTGCCATCTTCCGTGGCACCATCATAGGCATTCATCAAGAATAGGAGGTTGCGGCATACTGGACAAAACTTTAGTGATGACATGGCTTGGGTCTGGGTACTCTATATTGCCGGCCGACCTTAAATCAAATTTAGGGGGAGCCTCCCGCTCCCCCTAACCCCCTAGGGAGAGAATGCCCCTAACGGGGCATTGTTCAACCAGGTTCTTAGGAGTACCAACACATCCCAAATTGCGAATTATATAATAGACTCTGGCTATTACACCTTGCCCTACCTAACAGTCCTCCCTTAAGCCCGTCTAAAAAGTGCAAAAAGCCATTATGACGACTATTAGTGTAGTAGAGAGTGACTATTAGGGGCACGTGGTGTGTAATAGAG
>JACCDW010598095.1_pt1 | contig 19572 bp, 19 predicted proteins | sample 7449781 | NCBI WGS metagenome assembly JACCDW01 (sample SAMN15323449, study PRJNA562643) | freshwater metagenome | isolation source: river surface water | place: USA:Blue River Watershed | collected 2017-08-18
CGAGCACGCGCGCATGCAGCCCCGAACGGGAAGACGGTTGATTTTTGCCTCTGCCCCGCTGCAGCAGGAGTTCCTGCGCCAATACCCCCAAGTGGCCGCGTTGTGCGACATCATCCCCCCGGCGGTGACCCTGCCCGCGCAGCCGCCTGACCGTGCCGCCAGTCGGGCGCAACTCGGTTGGTCGCCCGATACCCCATGGCTACTCTTTGTGGCCAATGATTACGCCCGCAAAGGCCTCGACTGCTTGCTCCAAGCCCTGACCCAACTGCCCCCCGAGGTGCAGTTGGCCGTCGTCGGCCAGAACCATCAGCAGGCGCGCTATCAGGCCAAAGCCCAGGCCCTGGGCCTGGCAGGGCGCGTGCATTTTTTCGGCCCTCAGGCGGACCTCTCGCCCTTTTATGCCGCCGCCGATGGCCTTGCGCACCCCACTCTGGAGGACAGCTTTGGCATGGTCGTGCTCGAAGCCATGGCCTACGCGCTCCCTGTGGTGGTGAGCGGTCCGACGCACTGTGGGTTATCCACCCAACTCACCTCGGGCGTGCAGGCTCTCTTGCTGGACGACCCGCAAAACCCCACCGCGCTGGCCAGCGCGCTCGCGCAGATGCTCAAGGACACCGCCTTGCGCGCTCGCTTGCGCGAGGCCGGCCTCGCCCTCGCCCGCGAGATGAGCTGGACGCAGGCCGCCCTAAAATATGAACGTAACTTTGAGGCGTCTTTGCGCCAGCGCGTTGGCGCCTAGGCTTAGCCCGGCTCCTGCCCCTCTTTTGAAGTGGATTCGCCATGAATTTTGATTACTCGGTTACTTTTGCGACCTACAACGCATCCCACTTCACCAAGCAATGCGTGGAAAGCTTGGTTCGCACGGGAACTCCCTTGGAGCGCCTGGTGGTTGTCGACAACGCCTCGTCAGACGACACCCGGGAATATCTCGCAACGCTACCGCTGGGTGGGCGCATCTTCAATCACGGCAACTTTGCTTGCGGTGTCGCGTGGAACCAAGGCATCCTGCACTTTCAATCGGAATGGACCATCGTGATGAACAACGACTTGTTGGTCAGCTCTGGATGGGTCGAGGATCTGATTGGCACGGCCATTGCTCACAACCTCAAGATCATCGCCCCCGCCCGCGTGGACGGCGAGCTCGATTACGACTTTGACGCTTTCAGTGCGCAAGCGCGCCAAACCATGGGCCAAGTGCTTCGCTCACCGGCTGAGGATGCGGTGTGCATGTGCATTCACCGCTCTGTCTTCCAAGACGTTGGATTTTTCCGCGCCACCCCCAGCATGCTGGGGTTTGAAGACGCCATCTTCTTCCACGATGTGCGAAAAGCCAAAGTGGCCCGCGGCATTACGGGCAAAACCTGGCTCCACCACTTCGGATCGGTCACCCAAAAGTGGATGAAAAAATCCATGGGCTTGCGTGAATCCGATGATTTGGTCAAGCACAACGACCGGCGCATTCTCAACCAAGGTTGGCTTGAGCGCAAATTGGAACGCCATCAGCGCAAGAAGTTGACTCGCCAATGGCGTGACGCCGAGTTGAAACAATACGGCATGACGCTTTTTGCTGACCGCTTCAATGGTGAGTTTCACTGGCGCTAAACGCTCTTTTTGACATGCAAGACAAGACAACCGTGCTCACTCACACATCTGAGGTGGATGCCGTCAAAGTGAGCGTGATTGTCTTGACGTACCGCCAAGCGGAGGTGGTTCAAGCGTGCTTAGCGTCTTTTTTTGCGCAAACACTCTCCTCATTCCAATTGGTGGTGAGCGATGACGCATCCCCTGACGAAACCTGGTCCGTGATCGAAACCGTTTGCCAAACGGCCCCGCCCGGTATACGCCTATCGCTCAACCGCAACCCCCGCAACTTGGGCATCGTGGGCAACTACAACCGCGCATTGGCGCTGTGCGATGGTGATGTGATTTTCAGTGCCGCTGGCGACGATGTGTCACTGCCCCACCGACTCCACCGTTGCGTTGAGCGCTGGCTGGAAACCGGACAGCGTTTTGACTTGGTGGCGACTGACTTGGTGGATATGGCCTACGACGGCGAAAGACTTGGCGACAAACCCATTGATACGCTGGAGCATTGGGACTGGCAACGTTGGATGCGAGAGCGTCCTTATCACGCTGGCGCAAGCCATATGGTGACGCGCCGACTCGTTGAACTGGCCCCTATGCGTGAAGACGCCATGCTCGAAGACCAGTGTTTGTTTTTCCGCGCGCTCCTGATGGGTGGCGCCTTACGGGTGGCAGAGCCCTTGGTGTTGCACCGCCGTGGCGGCGTCTCTACCCAACCCTCACCCCGCAATTACGATGGCAAGCGAGCGGATATTCTGAAGTCTGCGCGTCAATCGATGGCTGAGTTCAATCAGTACCTCCAAGATGCCCAGCGCCTCAACGCGCCCGAATCGCTAAAGGATTTCCTGCGCCGCCAAATTGACACCACGGCGTTCATCCAAGCGTGTCTGGGTGCTCAGGGACGAAGCGAGAGTCTGGCCTGCTTGTGGCAATACCCTCAGGTGGCATGGCGCAAGAAACTGCGCTATGGTTTGTTTGTGGTTTTGTCTGGCCTCTATCGCTTAGGCTATGCCATCAAACGATTCCTCAAAGGGAACTGAAATGATTCATCCTTCTGCTGTCGTCTCCCCTCGCGCGAAATTGGGGGAAAACGTGCAAATTGGCGCGTTTTGTTTGATTCACGACGATGTGGAAATTGGCGACAACTGCGAGATTCAGGCTTACTGTGAGCTCGGCGTTGCAACCCCGCTGGCCGAGGGACCTTTGGTGATTGGCTCAAACAGCCTCATTCGATCGCACAGCGTGTTTTATCGGGGGTCTGTGTTTGGATCAGATTTAAAAACAGGTCACCACGTCTGCGTCAGAGAAAAAACAAGAGCTGGCGTTTCATTTCAAATTGGTACACAAACAGAGATACAAGGAGACTGCCAAATTGGAAGCTATGTACGCTTTCAAAGCAAAGTTTTTGTGCCACAAAGAACTGACATCCGTGACTTTGTTTGGCTATTTCCGTCAGTTGTTATTACCAATGACCGCAATCCGCCAAGCGATGATTGGTTAGGCGTCGTCATCGAGGCTTATGCTGCAGTTGGAGCGGCATCAGTTGTCCTGCCCGGCGTCAAGATAGGCCAACACAGCCTCGTTGCAGCGCACAGCACGGTCACACGAAATGTAGACTCACACACTTTGGTTCGTGGCACGCCTGCCAGGGCTGTTTCTCACACCAGCGATGTTTTATTTAAAGATGGCAGCAATGAACCTGCCTACCCCTGGACACGCCACTTTCACCGAGGCTACCCGCCCGAGGTCGTTGCGCGCTGGCTCAATGGAGAGGATTATGCAAAGACTTGACCAATGTCAGATTGTGGCGCTACCCAAGATCAGTGATCCGCGCGGTAACCTCACCTTTGTCGAAGCGGGGCGCCACATTCCGTTTGACATTCAGCGCGTTTACTACCTGTACGATGTTCCGGGCGGTGCGGAGCGAGGGGGGCATGCCCACAAAGCTTTGCACCAATTGATCATTGCCATGTCGGGTTCATTCGATGTGCACTTGGACGATGGTCAGCGAAAAAAAACGGTACACCTCAATCGCAGCTATGTGGGACTGTATGTGTGCCCCTATATTTGGCGCGAGTTGGATAACTTCTCCTCAGGAGCCGTCTGTATGGTGCTGGCCTCTAACTTTTACGACGAAGCAGACTACTTTCGCGACTACAACCAGTTCCTGCGGGAGATCCCTCAATGACCTCGCCCCCCACCGTGAAGTTTCTGGATTTAGAGCGCTTGCATCGCGACATCAGCGCAGAGCTCGAACAAGCCTGCTCGACGGTCATTCGGTCTGGGCACTACATCATGGGGCCCGAACTAGAGGCTTTTGAATTGGAGTTCGCCCAGTACTGTGGCGTCGACCATTGTCTAGGAGTGGCCAACGGGCTCGATGCCCTGCGGTTGCTGCTCATGGCCTATGGCATTGGGCCTGGCGATGAAGTTTTGGTACCGTCCAACACCTTCATTGCCACTTGGCTGGCTGTTTCCCAATGTGGCGCGACACCCGTGGGAGTTGAGCCAAGTTCGGGGCTATTCAATATGTGTCCGAGTGAATTGGCGCAAAAAATCACGCCACGCACCCGGGCCATCATTCCCGTGCACCTCTACGGTCAAACGGCCGAAATGGATGCCATCATGGCCGTGGCGAATCAGCATGGTTTGATCGTCATCGAGGATGCCGCGCAATCCCAAGGCGCCACCTATCATGGGCGTCGCTCCGGAAGCCTGGGGCACGCGGCAGCCACGAGCTTTTATCCTGGCAAAAATTTGGGGGCGTTGGGCGACGCTGGCGCAGTCTTGACCTCCGACGCCCACATCGCCGCGCGGGTTCGCATGTTGCGCAATTACGGCTCTGCGGTGAAATACCAACACGACTGGGTAGGCCTCAACAGCCGTTTGGATGAAATCCAAGCGGCCATGCTGCGTGTGAAACTTCGGCACTTGGATACTTGGAATACGGCGCGCCAGCGTGTGGCCGATTTTTACGGCACCCACATTTCAAACCCTTGCGTGGCACTCCCGCAAACCCCGGCTCATATGCGTTCGGTGTGGCATTTGTTTGTCGTTCGCACCCCCCACCGCGATGCGTTATCGGCTTTTTTGGCTCGAGGGGGGGTTCATTGTCTGATTCATTACCCCATCCCACCGCACCGCCAAAAGTGTTATCCCGAGTTTGCTGGCGTGCATTTCCCCACGGCTGAAGCCATGGCGGCGGAAGTTCTGAGCCTGCCCATCTCGCCCGTCATGAGCGATGCGGAAATGTCCCACGTGGTGTCGATGGTGAACCAATTTGATCCGCTTGAGCACGCGTGAGTTACAAAACCGAAGCCAGTTACCGCCCCGACATTGACGGATTGCGTGCCTTCGCAGTCCTCTCGGTCGTTTTGTTTCACGCTTTCCCCGATGTGATTCCCGCCGGGTTTACCGGCGTGGATGTGTTCTTTGTCATCTCGGGGTTTTTGATTACTGGAATTCTTTGGCGCGAACTCCAGACCCCACATTTTTCACTCCGCCTCTTTTACGCTCGCAGGGTTCGCCGTATCTTTCCCGTGCTGATTCTGGTGCTCTTGGCATCACTCGGCTTTGGTTGGTGGGTCTTGTTTGCTGACGAGTACAAACAACTGGGTAACCACACCCTGCGGGCGGGACTGTTTTTATCGAACTTTGCGCTTTGGCGCGAATCGGGCTATTTCGACGCCCAAGCCGAGCTCAAACCTTTGTTGCACTTATGGTCTCTGGCCATTGAGGAGCAGTTCTACATTCTGTGGCCGGGTGTGCTGTGGCTGTTGCACCGACGTTCGCGTCGGCCTCTGTTTTGGATCTTCGCCCTCCTCATGACCTCCATGGTTTGGAATCTCTACCAAAGCCAGCGCGATCCCACCCACGACTTTTATTCACCTCTGACTCGGTTCTGGGAGTTGATGGCAGGCGGCCTTCTGGCGGTGGCCTGGCCACGCCTGCAGCACCGACTGAGCCCTTCTCACAAACGTATGGCGGGCCTTCTGGCCGTCGCTCTGCTCTTGGCGGGGCTCGTCCTACCGCATGAGGCCAAAGTCTATCCAAGCGGCTGGGCGCTCCTGCCGGTTCTCGGCGCCTGTCTCGTGATTCTCTCCGAGGGCAGCTTCACGCCTCTGCAGCGCGCCCTCACCCACCCGTTGTCTTTGTGGATTGGCGAGATCAGCTATGCGCTCTACCTGTGGCATTGGCCTCTTTTGTCTTTCGCGCGAATCATTGAAGGGGAAACACCACATCTCGCGCTTAGGGTCGCACTCGTGGTGGTTGCCTTTCTCCTGGCCGCCGCCAGTGCGCGGTATGTGGAGCGCTTTTATCGGCACGGTCCGGTAAGGCGCGGACGCATCGCATTTTTATGCGGCGCCATGGTGTTCACGGCCACGATGGGATACATGGTGAACCGGGCTGATGGCTACGATCAGCGCCGATTGACGGGTGAGGCTTTCATCGCGCATGCGGGTTCTATTGGGCACGATGAGTTTCACCAACTGGTGTTTAATCGTTATTACCCCTGCGCCAATTCAAAGGTGCTCGCAGACGCAGGCGACTGGATGGGTTTGAAGCGTTGCTTTCAATCCAAGCCCGACGGCCCCATCGACCTACTGCTTCTAGGGGACAGTCACGCCGAGCACCTGTTCCCGGGGTTCGCCCAGGCACTCCCGGACGTGAATGTGGTGTTCTATGGCAAAGCGGGTTTGCCGCTTCACGATAACCCCAACTACGCCGTCATTTTCGACACCATCCTGAACACGCCAGAACCCTATCCGGTGCTCATCAGTGCGATGTGGCACGCCCGAGTCAAAGAGGTCGGGGCGCAGTCCAAACTCTCCGTGAAATTATCCGAGACCCTCCAACGCCTTGAAGCCGCGGGAAAGCCCGTGTATTTGGTCGATGATGTCTACCAATTTCAATTTGACCCGCAGCGCTGCAAGTACTTGCGTCCGCTCAGCGGCAGCGCCACCTGTAGTGCGCCGCGCGCACTTTATGAGAGCCAGTTTGCCAAGTACCTCCCAGAACTCCAAGCGGTGGCACAACAGCACCCCAAAGCCACTTTCCTCACGGTGAAGGATGTCCTCTGCGACGCCCAATCGTGCAGCATGCTCCATGCGCAACGCATGGCTTATCGGGACAATAACCATTTGAGCCTCGAAGGCTCGACCGCCGTGGTTCAGACCCTGCTAGTACAAGCCCCGCAGTTGCGAAGCCTTAGCGCTAAGCCTTGAGAGTCGGGCTTGTGGGCGTTTGCGCCAACACCTGCCAGTAATAGCCAAACAAACGCTGGCTAAATGCTTTGCGTCCGCAGATCCCGAGCACGGTTTGTCGAGACAAGGCTGGATTGTGGTGTATTTCACCTCGGTGCAATCGATTCAATGTCTGCGCAATGGCATGAATATCCTTGACGGCCACGACCTGGCCAACTTCTGCCGATTGAATGATGTCTTCTGTTCCCCCGTGACGCGTGGCCACCACATACAAGCCACTCGCCATCGCTTCCAACACGGAGACCGGCAATCCTTCAGCAATGCTGGTTTGAAGATAGATTTGATTTTCAACGAGTTTCGCATTAACTTCCGCGCGCGAAACTTTACCGATCAATTGCGTGTGCTCACTAAGGCCAAGTTGTTGCACGAGGGCTTTGATTTCTTCACCTTGCTCACCCCAAGCCTCCCACCCGATGATCGTGAGGCGAAATTCAATTCCCATTTGCTTGATGAGTTGCAGAGAGCGCAACAGGGTCGGGTAATCTTTCAAAAATGATGCTGCACCAATGGTGACTAGCCTGAGCAGTCCGCCTGGCGCATAGCTTTTGCAAACCTCTGGAAATAAAATTTCATCTACTAGGTTGTAGGTTAAGTTGAGGTCACACGCAATCTCACTGAGCCCTAACTGCCTGACCTTATCAGAGCTCACCGACAACACCATATCCGCGTTCTCAAACGCCTCGCGCACGGACTGACGCAAGTGCGGGGGAAAGTTCTGGAGTGCAAATGGCATGTGCTCGGTAATCACGTAAGGAATTCCGAACTTCTTTTTCAATTCATGGGCCAGTAATCCTCCAAGGTCGACGGACTGCGCGTGCACCAAATCTGGCAACCATCCCGCCCTTCCCATGGCTTCTATGCGCTGCACATGCGCCGCCAAACGAGCTTTCAGTTTGCGCCCTCGGGTGAAACCCCATGCGTTCGAAAAACTGACAATCTCTGTCAAACCCTTGAAGTTGCTCTGTTGCATTTTTTCGCAAGGCTGCAAATTCATGCTTTTTTCCCAAAACCGCCGTAAACCCTTGAATCGTGTCGTCCCACTGTACGCTGGCGTATCTGGCTGTTTGCGCATGACCCAAACCCGCGTATCGAAATCTTGTATAGCCAGAAGTGCCTGCTCCCTGAAAAAGCAGCCTCGCAAGGCATCCTCCGGTGAGGGATACCACGACGGAATGACCAGTAGCTTAGGAAAGGCAGTCATTGCTTCAAAAAATAAATTATTTAAGCTTATTTTTTTAACATCCATATCTTCATTTGTAACTAACTTTAGGCTTTAAATCAACGGCAATTTATTCATGTAGGCGATGGCGTCAGGGGTTGAGCCCGTTGAAAACGTCGCTTGGGTGGCTCCGACCGGCGTGGGCTCTCAAGAGGCGAAGGGCTTCTGTGCCTTGGGTGCCATGATGCTTAGCCCGGGGTCGGGTGTAGCCGGTTGTTTGCCGCGACGTGAAGCTGTCGCTTAAACCTAAAATGGCTCGTTTACAAACAAGCCCAATGACTGCCAAATCCACCACGCCACTGAGTCGCCGATTGCTGCGCTGCTGGGGTCATTTCCGAACACCCGTCTCTGCTTGGGTCCTGGCGGTGATGGGCGTGGTGACGGTGTCGGTCACCGAGCCTCTGGTTCCCGCGCTTCTCAAACCATTGTTGGACAAAGGGTTTGTGGGGGGAGAACTCAACCCTTGGTTGATCCCTGTTGCACTGGTGGGGCTGTTTTTGTTGCGGGGGATGGGTTCCTTTACCGCGCAAATCGCACTGGCCAAAATCGCCAACACGGGCGTACTGCGTTTGCGCATGCAATTGTTCGCCAAGTTGCAATCGGCTCACCCGAGCTTGTTTCGCAACGAGAGTTCGAGTGCGATCAGTAACACCATGATTCATGAGGTGCAGGTTGGTGCAGGCGTCATGGTCAATACGCTATTGACCCTGGGACGCGATACCCTGACCCTGATCACCTTGATGGCCTATTTGCTTTATCTGAACTGGCAATTGATCCTGATCGTCACTGTATTGTTTCCCATGCTTTTTCTGACCATTCGGATGGCGACTCGCCGTTTGGGTCGGATCAATCGAGAAATGCTGGGTGCCGTGGATGAATTGGCTTACACCCTGGAAGAAAATGTTCTAGCGCATCAGGAAATTCGACTTCAAGGTGCCCAGCGTCAGCAGTCCTCCAGATTTGCGATGCAGGCCGAGAGCCTGATGCGTCTGGTCATGAAATCCATGACCTCTTCCGCGCTCATCACGCCCATGACGCAACTGATGTCTGCGATTGCATTGTCGTGCGTGATCAGTTTTGCCCTGCTCCAGAGTAGCTTGCAAGGCACGTCTGTGGGAAGCTTTGCCGCTTTTGTGACAGGCATGCTCATGCTGATTGCCCCCATCAAGCACCTCTCGGAGGTCGCCGGGCCGCTCACGCGCAGTTTGGCCTCCTTGGAGCGCGCTTTTGATTTTCTCGATCAACACCAAGACGAATCGGGCGGCCACCATCAGCCCGACCGTGTTCAGGGCGCCATCGCCTTTGAGAATGTCAGCGTGCGTTATCCTGGCACAGAGCAATCCGTGGTCACCCAACTCGATCTTCGGGTTGAATCGGGTGAAACGGTGGCTTTTGTGGGGGCTTCGGGCTCGGGCAAAACCACTTTGGTCAACCTTTTGCCCCGGTGGGTGGACTACACCGAGGGGAGTATCCGCATCGATGGCGTTGAGCTGCGCGAGTTTGAACTGGGTGCATTGCGCCAACAAATCGCCATGGTCAGCCAACATGTGGTGATTTTGAACGACACCCTTTTTCACAACGTCTGTCTGGGTCAGGTCCAAGATCGGGAGCGCGCGTTGGCGTGTTTGCAATCGGCCAATTTGGGCGACTGGCTGTCACAACAAGAACTGGGGATGGACACGCGGGTGGGGCATAACGCGTCACAGTTGTCGGGAGGGCAACGTCAGCGTCTGGCGATCGCGCGTGCCATGTACAAGAATGCGCCCATTTTGATTCTGGACGAGGCCACTTCCGCACTCGACAATGAATCGGAGCGTCTGGTTCAAGACGCGCTCGCCCGTTTGAGCCAAGGGCGAACCACTTTGGTGATCGCACACCGACTCTCCACCATCGAGCATGCCGATCGAATTGTGGTGATGGAGCGGGGTCGCATCGTGGAAATGGGGCGTCACGCGGATCTGATGCAGCGCCAAGGCGTCTATTGGAATTACGTTCGAATGGGTGAGCGCACCGGCACCTGAGCGATGAGGGCGCGCACCCCCTCTAAGAATTCTTCTTTTTCAGGATTGACCAAGCACCGCACCCAGGGATGGTCGTGCCATGAGGTCACCTCTCGGTAAGTCAACCAGCACAGGGTTGGTTTGTGTAAGGCCACGGCCATGTGGTAGGGGCCCGAATCGGTCGATACAAACACATCGCAGGCGTCAATGGCCGCTGGCAGACTTTGCATATTGGTCTTGCCTGCCAAATTGATGATTTGAGCGGGAACGGCGTCGACGTGCTGCAAGGCTTGAATGAACGATTCATTGATGGCGTTTTCATCGGGAGCGCCGGTGAGCACCAGTTCAATGGCTTGCGTTTCCTGTAATGCCTTGAAATACAGGGCCAAAGGTTCCATCGCCATTCGTTTGTGCGCCGCGCCAGGGGTTGCGCAACCAATGTTGAGGCCGATCCGCAATACCCCATCCTGAGTCCGTTCAGGCAAAAGCGCCGCGACTGAGGGGACCACGCGCGGATCGGCACGCAACTCGATGGCCGTGCTGTCTCTGGCAATTCCAAGCGCATCCAAGACCACAAAATCGCGCCAGGTGTAATCAAAGGGAACGGTTAAGCCGTACTTCGCGACAAATTCGCGCGTCGAAGGTGCCGTGTGGCTGTAGTACCAATTGCGCGTCGGAAATTGGTGAATGCCCAAACTCTGCGCGCCGGCAGCCCATGCAGCCACTCGGGTGACGATGGCGGTTCGCGTTCCCGCCCATTCAAAGTCAATGACCCAATCCGGTTGTATCCGCTTGGCGATCTCCCAGACCTGCTTCCAGATACGGCGATTGGAGACTCTTTTGGCGTGAGCCAGGTTTGGGTTGCCTTCTCGAATGGTGACAAAAGAGGCACTGTGGAGCAAGTGGTGGTTTTGAATCAAGGCTTCGCTGGGGTATCCCGCATGCTTGCTTAAAAATAACAAGTGCAACTCTACATCCGGGTAATGATTCTTCAATGCTCGCCACGCCGCACTGCTACGCAGAATATCGCCAATGCCCATGCTGTGGGCCTTGACCATGAGGATTCGTTTGGGCTCACGAAACTGCGGGGAGAGGGACATTGGCGAATACTGCCTTTGGATATCGTTCGAGTCTAGCCTCGTCTGTCTTCATAGCGCGTGAGCAACTTGAGCAGCATTTGGATTGGGTTTGTGGCGCAGGCGACCATGACTCGGGGGAGTTGCCAGCGGTCGTGCGTGGGCCAGGCACGACCTCGTCGCATCGTGGTGGCGGTGAGGTAGCCGGCCTGGCGCGCCATGTCGGCATGGACGGGGTTCATGCGGCCATAGGGGTAGCAAAAGTGACGTACCGGCACATGGAGTCCGTCCTCGAGCGCCAAGCGGGAGTCCCGCATTTCACGCTGGGCGGTGATGTCATCACAGGTTTGCAAATCGACGTGTCGGCAGGTGTGGGACCCCACATCCATGCCCCCGTCTAGCCAGCGTCGCCACTCCTCAAGATTCATGAGGGGTTGGGTGGCAACAAAACCGTCGTCCCAAGCATTGGTTTTCCCAATCAAATCGCTCACCGCGTAACAGGTGGCCGTGTGGCCGTAGCGTTGCAGGATGGGAAGCGCGTGATCCAGGTTGTTGCGGTACCCGTCGTCAAAGGTGATGCCCACCACCCGACCGGTTTTTTCGCCGCTGAGGTAGGGTTCGAGGTCTCGCATGGAGAGCCCTTGAAAGCCCAGCATGCGCAAAAGGGCCATTTGCCATGCGAAGCTTTGGGGGGCGACCACCAGCCCGCGCAAAGGGGTGCCTCGCGCGGGGGGGGTATCAATTTGGTGATACACCAAAATGGGAATGGGCGCTTGCATGGTCGAACTCATTCGCCGCAAGCCACAGACAAGAAGGCCGTCATTTGCATTCTCCCGCCCGATAAGCCGCAAAAGAGCTGGCCTGTGCATCCTTAGCCGAGAGTGTGGGGGGGCCACTCAACGCGTGGAGCGGCCAAGCGATGTTGAGCTCAGGATCGTCCCAGCGCAGGCTACGCTCATGCGCTGGCGCATAGTAGTCGGTGGTTTTATAGAGAAATTCAGCCCGCTCGCTGGTGACCAGAAATCCATGGGCGAGCCCGGCGGGAATCCAAAGCTGCCGCTTATTCTCGGCGGAGAGCTCTAGGCCATACCACTGCCCAAAAGTGGGTGAGCTGCGCCGGATGTCCACCGCCACGTCAAACACCGCGCCTTGGGTAACGCGCACGAGTTTGCCTTGGGGCTGCTCGACCTGATAGTGCAGGCCGCGCAGCACGCCTTGGGCTGAGAGGCTGTGGTTATCTTGCACAAAGTGGGGCGGCACGCCGGTTGCCTCGGCAAAGTCGCGCGCGTTAAAGCTCTCATAGAAAAAACCACGCGCGTCGCCAAACACTTTAGGCTCGAGCATCAAAACGCCGGGCAGGGGGGTTGGGGTGACCTGATAGGGCATGGCTTAATGGCGCAGGAGTTGTAGGAGGTACTGGCCATAGCCGTTCTTGGCCAGAGGCGCTGCCAGCTTCTCCAGCGCGGCCGCATCAATCCAGCGTTGGTGGTAGGCAATCTCTTCTGGGCAAGCCACCATGAGCCCTTGACGCTTTTGCAAAGTGGCAATAAAGCTGGCTGCTTCGAGCAAGCTGTCGTGGGTGCCGGTATCGAGCCAAGCATAGCCACGCCCCATGATCTCCACGGAGAGTTCACCTTGGCTGAGGTACTGGCGATTGACATCCGTGATTTCGAGCTCGCCGCGAGCGGAGGGGCGAATATGGGCCGCGATGTCGCACACCTGCGCGTCATAAAAATACAGACCCGTGACGGCATAGTTGCTCTTGGGCTGCTGGGGTTTTTCCTCAATGCTGATCGCCCGCTGCGCGTCATCAAATGCAACCACGCCATAGCGCTCGGGGTCGTGCACATGGTAGGCAAAGACCGTTGCCCCCTGTTGCCTTGCTTGGGCTTGCTGCAACTGCTTGACCAAATCGTGGCCGTAGAAAATGTTGTCCCCTAAGACTAGAGCGCTGGGGTGGCCGCCGATGAAGGCACGCCCGATCAGAAAGGCCTGCGCCAGGCCATCGGGGCTGGGCTGCACGGCGTACTGCAAATTCATGCCCCATTGCGAGCCATCGCCCAACAGTTCGGCAAACCGTGGCGTATCTTGCGGTGTCGAGATGACCAAGACATCGCGGATACCCGCGAGCATGAGGGTGGTGAGCGGGTAGTACACCATGGGTTTGTCGTACACGGGCATGAGTTGTTTGCTCACCGCCTGCGTGACGGGGTAGAGGCGCGTGCCAGAACCTCCCGCCAGAATGATGCCTTTGCGTGTGCTCATGCCGAAACTCCTAACAACTCGTCCAAAGTGGCGTCAATGCCCTCACGCCAAGCGCGTGGTGCGATCCCCCACTGATTGCGCAGTTTCTGGCAATCCAAGCGTGAGTTCAGGGGACGCTGGGCGGCTACAGGATACTCCGCTGAGGAAATGGGGGTCACTGTGGCGGGAGTGGTGCGCAGCAGCACGCCACGCCGCGAGGCCCCTTCGATCACATAGCAGGCATACGCTTGCCAGTGGGTCTCTCCCGCCGCAGCCGCGTGGTAGAGGCCCCAACGCGTGTCCTCTGCGGGGGCCGCATGAAGGGACTGCAAGGCCGTCACGGTCCATTGCGCGAGCCATGGCGCGGGGGTGGGGGCCCCCCACTGGTCGGCCACCACCCGTAAGCTCTCCCGTTCAGCGGCCAAGCGCAACATGGTTTTGAGAAAGTTTTGCCCATGGGCGCTGACCACCCAACTCGTGCGCAGGATCAGGTGACGGGGGAGGGCTTGTGCGATCGCGCGCTCACCGGCGAGCTTGCTGTGCCCATAGACGCTCAAGGGCGCGGGGGGGTCGGTCTCGCGCCAGGGCTTCTCACCCGAGCCATCAAACACATAATCCGAGCTGTAGTGCACCAAGCAAGCACCCCGTGTGGCACACCAACTGGCGAGTACGCCGGGCGATTGCGCATTCACCGCCATCGCCACTTCGGGTTCTGCCTGCGCACGATCGACGGCGGTGTAGGCCGCCGCATTGACCACCACGGTGGGCGCGCCCTCTGCGGCCAAAGCGTCTAGGCGTGCGGCCAAGGACTCCGGTTCGGCAAGATTGATCGCGGACCGGTCGAATGCGCGGCAGGATCCCCACTGCGGCAAGACCCGACGCAGGGCGTGCCCAACTTGTCCGTTCGAGCCCAGCAGCCAAATGTGGGGCTTGGCCATGCTTTAACCGCCGTACTGCTGGCCCACCCAGTCGCGATACGCGCCACTGGTGACTTGTGCCACCCATTCGGGGTGGTCGAGGTACCACTGCACCGTTTTGCGGATACCGGATTCAAAGGTCTCTGCGGGGCGCCAGCCCAGCTCGCGCTCGATTTTGCGCGCGTCCATGGCGTAGCGTCGGTCGTGGCCGGGGCGATCCTTGACGAAAGTGATTTGGGATCGATAGGAGGCCCCATCGGCACGCGGACGCAAGGCATCGAGGGTGTCGCACAGGGTGTGCACCACTTCGAGATTGGGCTTCTCGTTCCAGCCCCCAATGTTGTAGGTCTCTCCCACACGGCCCGCCGCCAGCACCCGCATGATGGCCTGGCAGTGATCCGTGACATACAGCCAGTCGCGCACTTGTTGGCCATCACCGTAGATCGGCACTGGCTTTCCGGCCAAGGCATTGTGAATGACCAGGGGAATGAGCTTTTCCGGGAAGTGGTAAGGGCCGTAGTTGTTGGAGCAATTGGTGGTGAGTACTGGCAAGCCATAGGTGTGGTGCCAAGCCCGCACCAAATGGTCGCTCGCGGCTTTGCTGGCCGAATAGGGGCTATTGGGCCAATAGGGATTCAACTCGGTGAAGGGGGGATCTTGGGGCGCCAAGCTGCCAAAGACTTCGTCGGTGGAGACATGGAGAAACCGAAAGTCCGCCTGCGCCTGTGCGTCGAGGGTTGACCAGTAGCCCCGCACGCATTCCAGCAAGTTGAACGTGCCCACGATATTGGTCTGAATGAATTCGCCGGGCCCGTGGATGGAGCGATCGACATGACTCTCTGCGGCGAAATTGAGCACGGCTCGAGGCCGGTGCTTCGCCAACAGTCGTTGGACCTGCTCACGATCGCCAATGTCGCCTTGGACGAACTCATGGCGCGGATCGTTCTCAAACGCGGCCAAGTTATGACGGTTACCTGCGTAGGTCAGTTTGTCCAAATTGACCAGCCGCTCGGACTCGGTCGCAAGCCAGCTGTGAACAAAGTTACTGCCGATAAAGCCGGCACAGCCGGTAACAAGAAGGGTCATATCCGCATTTTAGGGACGATCAGACGCCCCCGAACCGTCGCTCACGTCCCTGAAACCATTCGACGGCAGCAGTGAGTTCGCGCGGGGAAAAGTCAGGCCAAAGGGTATCGGTGAAATAAAGCTCAGCATAGGCGGCTTGCCAAAGCAAAAAATTGCTGATGCGGGACTCGCCCCCCGTGCGGATGAGCAAGTCGGGTTCGGGCATCTCGCCGGTACTGAGGTAGGCGCCGAGCTCGGCTTCCTCGAGCTCGTCAATGGCGCGCCCCGGATGCGCAGCCTGCCAACGCTTGACCGCTTGCACGATATCCCAGCGCCCGCCGTAATTGGCCGCCAAACTCAAAACGATGGTTGTGTTCTGCGCGGTGGTCTGCTCGGCTTGCGCGATGCGTTGTTGCAAGCCTTCAGGAAAGCGGGATTGATCGCCCAACACCCGCAACCGCACGCCCTGGCGCTGCATCTCCGGCATTTCCGCTTCCAGGTACTGCACAAACAAGGCCATGAGGGAAGCGATTTCATCGGCCGGGCGAGCCCAATTTTCGGTACTAAACGCAAACAGGGTGAGATGCCCCACGCCCAAATCGACGCAGCTGCGCACCAAATTGCGCACCACCGAAGCGCCTCGGGCATGCCCCACACTGCGGGGCATATGGCGTTTGCGCGCCCAACGACCATTGCCATCCATAATGATGGCAATGTGCTTGGGTGTGCGTCCGGGGCCAGCGGTCGCCACGATCGAAACGGCTGGTCTGTTCATGTGATTTCTTTAGAACTAAATTTTAATGCTGATCCCCAGCAGAAATGCGGTTTCTGAGACAAAAAACCGTTAAAGTGTTTATGTTGTGCCCTCGAAAGGCTAAGCCATGACCACCAAACCCCCTTTTGATCCCTCCGCCATGACCGACGCCATGAAGGCCCAAGCCCAACAGATTTGGCTGGCGGGTTTGGGCGCATTTTCCAAAGCCCAACAAGACGGTGCGAAGGCGTTCGAGAAGCTGGTCAACGATGGCATTTCCATGCAGCGCAAGGCGCAATCCACCGCCGAAGAAAAAATTGCCGAGGCCACCCAGCGCGTGAGCCAGGCGGCCAATCAGTTGAGTGAGCGCGCCACAGGGCAGTTCGATCGTCTCGAAGGGATTTTTGAAGAGCGTGTGGCTAAGGCCATGCAGCGCATGGGCTTGCCCACCGCGCAAGAATTGCAAGCCCTGCACGAGCGCGTCGCCGCGCTGGAGGCCGCCTTGGGCAAAAAGTCTACGGCCCCCGTCTCACGCGCAACCAAGACTCCCGCCAAGACCGCCCCCACCAAGAAGGCGGTAGCCAAAAGCGCCCCCTCGGCGCGTAAAACCACGGCCACTCGCAAGCGTTAATCACGCGCCCGCGCGCGCCGCACATGCATGGCTAAAAAAGCCCCACGCCGAACTGCCGAGCGCATTCTGGAGACCACATTAGCGCTCTTTAACCGCTTTGGTGAGCCTAATGTTTCGACCACGCTCATTTCGGCTGAGCTCAACATCAGCCCGGGCAATCTTTACTACCACTTCCCGGCCAAGGACGAGTTGGTCAACGCGTTGTTCAACCGCTACGAGCAATCCCTGCACGAGTTGCTCGCGGCAGCCCCAGGCGCAAGGGATGTGGAGGACGCTTGGTTTTTCTTGCACTCGTTGTTTGAGCAAGTCTGGCAATACCGCTTTCTCTATCGCGACCTCAACGATTTGCTTAGCCGTAACCGGCGTTTGGAATCGCAGGTGAAAGACGTCTTGCTCCACAAAAACAGCGCGTTTCGCAGCTTGCTCGATGGCCTTTGCCACGATGGCGCCTTGCAAATGAATGCGGACGAGCGCGAGGTGAGTGCCACCCACATGGTGGTGGTGTTGACGTGGTGGTTGAGCTACGAGTACGTGCGCGACCCACGCCATGCGCTCGAGCCCGAAAGTGCGCAACAAGCGGTGTTGCGCGGCGCCAAACACGTTTTGGGCCTATTGGTGCCTTACGCCCAAGGCGACCAACGCGGACACTTGCAAGGCCTGTTGGCGGCATATTGAGGCCGTTGGCCTCAAGGTGGCGCAGCCCCTCGCGGCGCTCAAGCCTTCGAATCTGCGGCGAGCCAAGACTCCACCAAGCGCACCCACAGCGTGCCGCCCAAGGGAATCAAGTCGTCGTTGAAGTCGTAGTTGGGGTTGTGCAAGGTGCAAGGCCCCTCGCCATGGCCCACCAAGCGGTGGCCACCATCGCCATTGCCAATGAAGAAGTACGCACCGGGCTTGACTTGCAACATGTAAGAGAAGTCTTCCGCGCCCATGGTGGGCTCTTGGGGCCGCACGTGATCGCGGCCAATGACTTGGGCGAGCACGTCGCGCAAAAACGCAGTGGGCGCCTCATGGTTGATGGTGGGGGGATAGTTGCGGGCAAATTCAAACTGGCACTCGGCGCCGAAGGCTGCCGCGGTGTGCTGCGCCATCTCACGCATGCGCGACTCGATCAAATCGAGCAATTCGTTGGTAAAGGTGCGCACGGTGCCTTGCAACACGCAGTGGTCCGGCACGACGTTGGTGGCCTCACCCGCTTGAATCATGGTGACCGAGATCACTCCCGCCTCGACCGGTTTTTTGTTGCGGCTGATGATGGTCTGAAAGCCCTGCACCATCTGGCACGCCACAGGCACGGGATCAATGCCGTTGTGCGGCAGCGCGGCGTGGCAACCCTTGCCAGTGATGGTGATTTTGAATTCGTTACTCGACGCCATGACCGGGCCCGCGCTCAGGGCTACCTCGCCCACGGGCAAACCGGGCCAGTTGTGCATGCCAAAAACGGCGTCCATGGGGAAGCGCTCAAAGAGGCCATCGCGAATCATTTCGCGCGCGCCACCGCCGCCCTCTTCCGCCGGTTGGAAGATCAAATACACCGTGCCATCAAAGTGGCGGTGCTGGCTGAGGTACTGCGCCGCGGCGAGGAGCATGGCCACATGACCATCGTGTCCGCAGGCGTGCATCTTGCCCGGGTGCTGGCTGGCATGGGGGAATTGGTTGAACTCCTGCATGGGCAAGGCGTCCATGTCGGCGCGCAGGCCAATGGCGCGGGCGCTGCTGCCGTTGCGGATGACCCCCACCAAACCCGTACCGCCCAAACCCCGGTGGACTTCTATGCCCCAGGCCGTGAGTTGCTTGGCAATGAGTTCCGAGGTGCGCTGCTCTTCGAAACAGAGTTCCGGATGGGCATGGATGTCACGGCGAATGGCCGCGATGGTGGCACTTTGGGTCAGGATGGGGTCGAGCAAATTCATGGGTTCAGTCTAGCGCAGTCCCCCGAAAATTTCATCCTGCGGACAATACGGCCCGTTTGGTCCGTTCTTTCCGTAGGTTTCAGGGCCAGCGGCGGCTGGCGATCTCCAGCAAGCCGTCAAATATCAGGGTCTCTACCAACTCAAAGGGCACGGCCATGCTGGGGGCCATCTTCCAGCCCGCACCGCCCGTCATGTAGCACACGGGTTCGGCCTGGCAGTGCTGGCGCACGTGCTGCACCATGCGTTCGACGGCGCCGGCAATGGCGTAAGTGCCCCCACTCGTGAGCGCATCGCTGGTGTTGGTGGGAAAGGGCACCACGTCGCCGGTGGGCACGCGCAAGCCGGCTGTGCCCGACTCCAGCGCGCGCAGCATGATGCCGTGGCCCGGCAAGATAAAGCCGCCGAGAAAGCGCCCATCGGCGTCCACGGCTTCCACGGTGACGGCCGTGCCGACCATCACCACCACCAAGGGGCGCGGTGCCTGACCCGCGCGCTGGGCCAGCATGCGGGCGCGTGCCCCAATGATGGCCACCCAGCGGTCGGCGCCCAATCGCGTTGGGTGGTCGTAGCCATTGATGACGCCCGCCTCCTGCTGGGAGGGAACCGCCCAATGGGGATCGAAATGCCAGTGTTCGAGTTGCTCCTCCACCCGTCGGCGAATGGCCTCGCCCGCCACGATGCAGCCGAGCATCAGGCTAGGCGCGGGTAAGTTGCGCCACTCTTCTTCGGCCAGGCGGTCAATGTTCTCCAAAAACACCGCGCCATGGCCTTGCAGGGGCGCACCGGGTCGATGGTGCTCGTACAAGGCCCATTTCAGGCGGGTGTTCCCCACATCCAAGGCAAGAAAACTCATGCGCGGGGCTCAGTTTTGCCGCCAAGGCAGGCCGTGCTTGCGCCAGCCGCCC
>JACCDW011469450.1_pt1 | contig 19570 bp, 24 predicted proteins | sample 7449781 | NCBI WGS metagenome assembly JACCDW01 (sample SAMN15323449, study PRJNA562643) | freshwater metagenome | isolation source: river surface water | place: USA:Blue River Watershed | collected 2017-08-18
AGTCCCATTTAACTTCAACGTTATGTTCTAAAATATTACTTGCACGCCTCAATGCTGTAACCTCTGCACTTCTTTCCCATTCAATATAAGGAAGCCCATTTGCAGGGGTATTAGGATTTAACGACCATTCAAGGCCTAATATATTAATATTACTATTCTTTTTATTGCGATTATTATTAATATTCATTTTAGAATGAATAGCCTCTATAGTTTGTATTAACGTCTCAACTTCTTCTTGTGTAGCAGGGATAAACCAGGATGTACCTGTTACTTTTATAGTACCTTTTGTAGGGATTTTATCATCAGGTCCAACATCAGATGGATCATTAGGATGTGCAGTATATTTTAAAATAGCACCATTCTGAAAATTGTCGCCATCTGTAGATTGCCCCTCAACTATAAAGAATAATTCACAATATGAATCATTCATATAATCAACATAGCCATCAGTAAACGTAGATACATTTTCTATTTTTTTAGGTGTATTCTTATTTTCTATTGTATATGCTTCAGTTACTTTTTGAACTAGTTGAATAACATATCCATATACTTTTGATTCTTTAGAGGGAGTAACTTGAAATGCCTTATGTACTATAAACTCACCATGGGCCGGATTAGATATGTATTTAGTAGAATGATCAATATGATCTAATGTATATTTAACAGTATTTAACCCTTTACTCATAGCTACTTAGCGTTACGATAAAATGCAATAATATAACGAGGGATGGCACCGTAATTATAAGGGGATACAATAATAAGTGGGTTTCTTATATTATCTACACTATTATCGTGCTTAGTAGTATCAATTTTTATTCCAGAAGTATATCCAGAAGAAATTTCACCAATTAATACATCACATAATAGCATAAAAGAGATTTGATCTGAAGTTGGGGCAGCATATTCTTTACTATAATTTGCCTTTTTAGCAAAGTATGTACCAACACCATATGCATTGCGTGTGTTAGCGGCAATATTAAATCCATTCTGAATAATTGAATTAACTGACTCTTCTTTAGTCCCGTGATACAATTGCCATACTTTACAGACCTTGCCACATTTATTCTCAATTTCTTGTTGTTGCGCTTGGAATTGTTCTTCAAGCCAAGAATTAGTTACTGATTCAATCCATAATACACAGGAGTTAGGATAACTCTGACGGATACCAGATTCAATTCTATCATAAGTGTCGCTAGACATTGCAACATATTCACGTTTAACAGATTCCATAGTATTTAATACATAATATGGAATATGCTAATAAATCAAATTTATGGTATAAAAAATCTATTTTATTTGTATTTTTATAATACATCTATATTAATAAGTGTAATAACTATTCTGTCTCGCCATTGCGAATATGTAGGAAATAAGGATTGCAGTCAGCATTATTAAAGAACTTAACCTTGTGATACTCAGGATGCTTTGACTTCTTAAGAGATCTATTTCCATGTATACGTACTAGGTCCCAACAATTACGCTGACAGCACACCGAACAGAATGGCCCAGCCTTCTCATAGCGGGCACGCATTATAGTGTGAGCCTTATTATTCTTAAACCAATGATCATCCTTGGTGGAATAGTGTGTAGTCAGATCAACTGCATCGGTAGGAGTAGAATCTTGGAAGGACATTGTATGTAAAGTGTGGAGACAAATACTTGGAAACTCTAAATGTATGCTCGATATATTCATAGACGCCATTGCATTTCAATTTTTTTTGACTATGCAAATTAGGGCTAAATATAGTTAATAAAGAAAGTGCGTAAAATTCAGAATTTAAATGTATCCGACATCGTGTAGATAGAATGTACATCCATATCTACATCACATACACTGATACTACATCACGTCCATTGACTGGTACACTCACGAGTACTGAAGATATTGATATATATTGGTATATTCAAGAAACAGAAGCACCCGAATTATTTAGAGACTATGCATACCTTTTATCAAATCTACGTGACTATAAACAAATTAAATCATATTCAGGGACTATTCTTGAGGTAGATGATATTGATATATTTACTGAGCAGCTTTTACTATTTGGTGTGAATATTCCTGCCACAACTTTTGATATTAAGTTGCAAGATAAGGCTATCTTAAAAATAAATCACGGGTTATTAAAAAAGAAATATACATATACTACAGACCCAAAAGATTTATCTGAAGTATCAACGTCAATTGATAGACAAATTGTAGAATTATTCTCCTATTGTTTTGGAGAATATACTATATGCAGTACATTTACTGATCAGAATCAATTATCTTCTTATAAGAATGTAGCTACAGAGTTTATTAGGGTACAGAATATGAAAGGAGAATATATATTCATTAAAGGTGCAGAACTTGCAAAATTAGATTATTCACTTCTTAAAACACATATATCAAATACATCAATGGCTTCTTGGTTTACACACGTATGTAAGAATATGTCATATAATTCTGCTATTATATATTTAGAGAAAGTATATAATCATAATACAGAATTAAATAAAAAATTAGAAAAAGAATTAGATAATTACATTGAAGAGCAGCCTGATATTGCAGATGAGGAATTAGTAGAAAAGGCTGCTATTACAACATTATATAGCATTCAATGGCAGAAAGATATTGAATGGATTAATGAATTCTGTAGATTATATGCAGAGCCAGATACTAAATCAGATACATTACTATCAGATGCATATCAGCAATATATTACAGCTTCTTCTTGGACAAATAAATCCACTGTAAATATTCAGACTTTTATTAAACAAGTAAAACAAATCACGCCATTTACAGTTAAACGTAAAGCAAAAGGAATGGTAATTGCTGGATACAGGTTTTTAGTAAATGACCAAGAAGAAATGTTTAATAAAACAAAAAAAGGTGAATTATCAGAACGTAATCTATTAGTATTCATGCATAATACACAGATAGAGAACTTAATTAAAGGTGTACCAGAAGAATTTATTGGAGTATCATATTATTTAGAAGCAAGAATATTACTTAATAAAGTAATTAATATGTCAAATGAGATGATCAAACAGTTTATTAATAACCCTTATATTAAACAATCTTTACCAGAATTTAGTAATTATCTTAAAGATTTACAAGGAAAAGATAATTTTGATAATAGAATTAAATTATTTCGAAAAGTTTCTAATAGTTGTGCTCTATTTTGTCCATTTTCTTCACAAATATTTAATTTTGCAAAAATAGTAAAATCAACTAAAGACTTAGAGTATAAAAATATGGAAGTTATTGAACCATTTGATACTTATAATTATAAGACAGATTCTGTATATAGTAATATAGATTATAGATGTGATGGCGAAACAGATATTAAGAATGTGTTAGCAGGATTTACTAAGTAATTTACTGATTATTTTTAAGATATTCAATAATAAAGTTACGAATTGATGGGCCAGCATTAATATAATATTTAATACCAGTTAGATGATATTCATTTGGTCGCCAAGAATATGGTTGAGTAATTCCAATAGTAGTTGTATGAGTGGCAACTCTCTCTGCTACAGTAATATATGCATTCTTTTGATAAATTTTATCATCAGGGTAACTTAATGCCTTTGCAAGAAGTGCATCAACGAGCCCTTGATTTTCAGGATTTACAACTGTAGCATCGAACACCTTTACAGGGGGAGGGATATACCCTTCCTTCTCCTTCTTAGCTTCTGCAGCCGCAGCATCAATTGCACGAGCAAGGAATGCCGCATTTCTTTCAGTAATCTTACTCATTACCTGAATCTTAAATCTCTCTTCATAAATCCTATTAGATTTATTATCCTGCATTGCATCCTTTAGTTCAACAAGATAGTTAATCATATGAGTGATATTCTCATCAAGATTCTTGGAGTGCTTTGCAATTCTTTCAGCTGGAGAAGACATTCTTAGCGAAACTTGTTCTTGGAAGTAAATTAAGTCAAAAGCTGCGTTCTTGGAATAACTAGATGCTGCAGCAAATAAATATAACTAAAAATAATTCAATTTTTTATAGTTATATTTAAGTATATATTTTATTTTTATGTATACTTATTCCTTCTAAATGTGTAATAATCATATAAATAATTCATTCCCTTACATATAACTACACCTCCAACTATAATTACAACAGAACTAAATATAAGTGCATTAGTTTCTTGAACTCTAGCGTGTTGTAATTCAATTTCACGCATTAATACATTTGAAGTACCTTTGATTTCTTTGCTAATTACATCCATTAATTGCTGGAAACTTGGCTCAGAAACTAAAACCTTAGTTGCAGCATATGTTGATAAAATAGTGCCCATCTTGGAAAGTATTATAATGACGCCTTAGATATTTAGGGCCCAGATAATCAATTTTTATTGGCTATTCTTTCGTTTGCAAATTCCCTTAGCCAGAATTAGTTTATCCTGAATAGCCTTATCTAAACTATCAAGTAATGCGGGTGCATTTCGAGAGATATAAATCTTCATATCTCCTTGGCAATCAAATCCTGTATAATCGCAGCCAGCTGTGTAATATACATAGGCTTCTTCACCTTCCTTAGTAGTCACTTTACAGAAAAGATGCCAGTTCTCCTCATCATTGGTCCCTTCGTGAATCCAATAATACTCCACAATATTATTAGGAAAATCACCAATATTAATTGGTTCCTCATTAACTAATCCTGTGCAGATTTCACTGGGTTTATAATAGATATCATTGTCATTAATAAATGAAAAAGGATACTCTAATGCTTTAAGATTTAGTTTATCAATGGGCTCAAACATAGAAGGATATGCAAACATATTTATAGATTCATTAGAATAATCCTTCAGAGGTTTTAGTACAGCATCCATAATAAACTTACTTGAAAATTGCCCATAGTCTGCAGTTTTTGAATCTGTTGTAACTTTATACATTATTAACTATTATATGTTATCCATATTTAAGTTACTATATACCATATTCTCTATTTAAATCAAGAAATTGTAGTGCTTTAATGGAATGTTTATATGTAACACGTGTTTCATAAATTTCTGTCTTATCTTCATTGTAAATATGTTCAATGCTTTTGACTTTATCTTGTAGATTAAATCGTATATTTCTTAACTGCGAATCAGAATAATACCACTTCATATCTCCATAGTCATCAGATTCTATTTCACAGTAAGAAATCTCACTTGTAATAGGTACAATAATATCTTTCATAAAATCTAAATAGTCGTCCTTTAAGTCCCCTGTATGCCAATTAACTTTTTTGGAAATTTCACAGCTAAAGACATTTCCTTCCAATTTATATTCGTAAAAATGCATGCCAATATTTAAATGAGTCCAGATATCGATTAAATCCTTAAAGTTTTTAGGCAGAAGTTCATATGTTTTTTCTCGCTCTTCTTCTTTCTTTATACGCCTTTGTCTGTCTTCTTCCCTTAGCTTTTCTGCTTCTTCAGCTTCATAATATGAATATGTAGGGGTATTACAATAATGAACATCTCTATCAGTATCATACAGAGTTTCTAAGTATTTATTCTCAATAAATGAAATGTATTCAGGAAGTACTTTGCAGGTAAAAGTTAGAATATAATGCCACCCCATTTTAATACTAATTAATATTAATAAACAATTATTCTTTATATCTAACAAAAATATTTTTTACATATTTACATATCTACTTATTTTTGTATTATTTAGAAGTCATTTTCACTATCATCCTCACCAATCTCACTCATACTGAGGACATCATCTTCAGAGGAATCAAACCCACGTGCACAGATTGAGAATAGATTCTGTAGCAGCTTACGCTTTTCAATAGCCTTACCATTCATCAGGCGATCAATATTTAGAGCAGACTCGTGCTCAGATTTAAGAAGCAAATGGTACACCTTAACAACTTCGTGCTGACCCATACGCACAGCCCTTGCAATAGCCTGATCCATCAGGGCAGAGGTCCACCAAGGGCTCATAAAGATGATGCGATCATACTCCTGCAGGTTTAGTCCAACGCCACCAGCCTGCAACTGGATAAGCATTGCAGCAGATCCAGTACATTCCTTAGATGCCTTCAAAACTTCATCACGCTCTCCCTTAGTCATTGAGCCATTGTAAGTAAACACCTCGTCAACTACAAAGTCGTCTTCCAGATACTGCTTCAGCAACTCCATTTCGTCATTAAACTGGCAGAAGATAAGATACTTGTGAGGTTGCCCATCTTTCCTCTCCTCGCTTTCATTATTATCAGTCTCAATAATATTTTTAATTTCTTCCAGCTTGGTTGAAGCCCCATTCCAGTCAGGGCGCTTATAGTGTTTATCTTCCCTCCTCTTAGCATTGATATAAACCTGAGGGTGCACAGAGATTTGCCGAAGGCGAAGCAGCATCTTAAACATCTGACGAGGGCTTAGGAGATCAGCTGCATAGCGCTTAGAGAGTGCATCATCTGTACCCTGGATACCAAGGTAAAACTCCTTCTCCTTTCTGCTTGCAAAAGGCAGGACAACCTTAGAAATCTCTGGCACGGGCGGCGCACCAGGAATGATATCACGCATAGAAGCGAGAGAACGATGGATTACCATATCAGGCAGCGCCCTAATGTAACGTGTCTCCCATGTCCATAGAGGGGAATAATCTGCGCCAAGGAATGCGAACAGAGATACAATATCCTTAAGGGAGTTGACTAGAGGAGTACCAGTCACTACCCAGCGTACAGGTGCAATAATGCGGCGTGCCTGACGAGCAATCTCACCATCTCCATTGCGAATCTTATGTGCCTCATCTAGGACAATTCTATCCCACTCAACAGGCTCCTTAGTTGATCCTCTGAAGATTGATGGGCTAGTGTAAAGTTTCTCATAGTTGGTGATGTAAACTCCAGGGCGCATCTTCATAAAATGCTTAGGAATGCCAGAGGCCTTATCATTCTTCAAAATCCAAGGATTCTCTGCCTTAGTATCCACTTCATAAGTTGCAATACCAGCACGTTGTAGTACTTGAGACCAAGTATCAATCATTGCAAGGGGTGCAACAAGGAGAGTGCGCTTAAGGGGATTATTGACGATGGTAGAGGTAATCTGCATAGTCTTACCGAGACCCATATCATCACATTGGAATCCGCCATAGATAGTACGCTCGCCTGCATCATTGCGATTAGAGACTTCAGTGCCATTAATTTCCTTTTCAAGCATCCATTGGATCCCATCAATCTGATGAGGAAAATATGTAAAGCCGTGCCACAGAGGACGAATCTTGCGATTAATATGAGGCATCTTTACGCTTGGATAGGGTTACTTGGAAAGAAATATAATGCTAATAAGAATTAGTGCAACAAAAATAACTATATTTTTGGTTTCAAATTTTGTTATGGATATTTATGTAACTATATATTTATACAATAATGTGTTCGCAGCTAGTATGGATAAGTGCAGGCTGCATATTTTGATATGCGATAGCGTTATCTTGTGAGAAATGAATGGGCGAGGGTCGATGCACACAGAAGTATGTTGTTGCAGGGTGCTGATAGGTTGAGAACCACACAGTATTTCCACGCTGATCAAGTGGAGTTGTAATATGACGAGAATGGACTTCTAGAAGTTTACCCAGATTAGTAGTGTTATCAATTCCATTATGATTATAGTTAATGTAGCTGTAAACCCTCATTTTAAAGTTCTCAAAGTCAGCATCATAATCAATTGCATCATCCTGTGGAGGTGTATAAGATGAGGGGGAGAATGCCTTATAAAATACAACTCCATCATCATTTTTAAGAATTAGAATAATAACAGGCATCTTATTAGTGTTCATCTTGGAAGGTCTTAAACTTGGAAACTGCACTTATTAGAAGTATCAGGATTGCGTCGTCGCACTTTTATATTTAGCAGGCAACAATTTCAATTTTTAGAGATATATATTTTAAACTAATAAAAATCATACTTATATAAAGTACGTTTTGTATTAATATTTTTATATGTATTTTTATGATATTATAGATATTTAATATTAATCGAGGCCTAGATCAGGATTATAAGGTGCACCTGGTGGCAACATCTGCATAACTCTCATTAACTGATTAACGGGTGCTACTGCAACAACTGAGTCAGTTGAGGAAGCACGTTCTCTTACAATATGTTGCATAATTCTACTGGCATTTGCAGGAGCAGATGTGTTTGTCATTGTGGTACATTCTTGCTTTTCCCATCCAGCAACTGTATAGCATTTAAGTTTATACAGAGAGAGTGTCTCAGGGACTTTTGCACGAGTCTTTACTGGAATATCTAGAACAGGCTCATATATACTATAATCAGAACTAGACATAATTAGCATACTATTATAGCTAATAAGATACCCAAAAGGGATTTTACAAGTATTAACAGATGTCTTATATTCTGTAAGTAATGTCTTTGATGTTTTCTCCATAATATTTCTAAGAATGCGCCTATTGAATCCATAAAATGTATCACCAGATTTGATAACAATGTTCCACTCGGATTCAGAAAGAAACTCCTTGATTGGTGTTTTATCAAATGTTAGAATATCAAATACATTGATGGGCTTAATCTTTTCTGCATCTTTCTTACTCTTCTTAGTCCATACATCAGAGTCTGTAAAATTACGAGGGTCAGGAGTATTTGCAAAAGGGCAAGGTGGGTCAACGAATGTAAATCCTCTAGACTTGTATTTTTCATAACGAGGTAGTTCTTTATCAGATAACTCACTAGCTATTTTATCCTTCATATTATACATCTTCTTAGCCTTTGTCTTATCTGGGCAGAGAGTCTTAAAGATATTATCCTTAGAATCCCACCAAGTAACACAACAACTCAAGTCAAACTTACACTTGATATAGTCTAGTAGATTTGATGTGCGAGCTTGAATAATCTGAATTTCCTGTCCATCTGCATTCTTATATGCTTTTACAGATTTGATATTAGATAAACTAGCACTATATAGATAGTCATCAAACTCGCCCATAAATAAATCTTCAGGGAACTTTTTGCAGTCTTTAAAGCCAAACTCTTCAAAGAATGACACGAGCTGCGTCATCTTTAGTTCAGGATTCTTGTTTCCCTTTTGGCAACTCCTACAAGTGCATGGTTCTTCATATTCTAACCAGATATCGATATCATTGGGTTTAAATCCAGGATCAATTCCTTCTTGCTGAAGATATAATGCAAGGGCAGAGCTGCCAGCCAACAATGCATCAGTATCGTTCATAATCTTGGAGAAGTCCTCAAAAGGGATACCATAAGAGCCAATAAATGCCTCCATATTGCTTGGAAAGTGTGAGTAGGATAGCTATAAAAGACTTGGAAATACTTGGAAAAGCTGTGCGCACATTATACTTTGTGGCAGCATTATTTTCAATTTTTTTTGTTAAGAGTACAATAAAAATACTTATTTTATTTGTATTTCTATATGTATATTTTTACAGTGAGTATATGGACTAATTATTAATATTGTATTTTTAGATGTCATCAATATTTAGTTCATCTGTATCAAGATCAATTGTAGTGCGCTTTCCAGGTGTAATCCCTTCAACTTCATCATCATCTAGTTCAGCAACATCTTCAGAATGATCAAAGATGTCTTCTTCATCTTCTTCAGTTGTACCAGAGAGTGTAAGCCAGGGAGGGATGACACGATCCTTTACAAGCTTTGATGCAGACTTCTTATCAAATACTGCCATAATATCATATACTTCCTTATCAGTACCAGCACGTGTCTCATACTCCCTTACATTAAGGAGTACGACATCATCAACTCCAATGCGAGCCATTTTTCCACGGATGTGTGCGAGTCGTTCTTGTTTTGAGGAGTTGATGACGATGAACATTTTGTTACCGAGGGCTTTGTGGATACGTCCATAGGTGCAATCTTCAATGTCGCCTCGCACTGCGGCTTCAATGCGGCTGGAGTTTTTACGGGCTGCTGCCCGCTTAGAACGTGACATGTTTTTTTGAGAGGAATGGACGGATACACCTGGCATCTTGGACTTGGAAGGACTTTAAAATAGGACTTGAGGGAAACAGGAATCTTGGAAGCTGTAAAACTTGGAAAGCCTTATTGCGGAATCGCAGCAATCATTTAGTCAGACATTTATTTCAAATTTTTAGCCTATAAACCGATTAAACAAAAATATACTTGTTACAAGTACATTTTTGTTTATTTTTATTTCTATATTATTATTGCATTATTTATTGTATTTTATGTTAGAACTACAACGATGCTATGCGGCTGCTATGCGGCTGCTATGCGGCTGCTATGCGGTAGCGAGTAGGAATGGAATTAGTGGTGCCTCGCCTACAATTAGAGATGCACCAGCAGATGTAGGATGCCCCTTAAATAGAGTACCATTAGTAATATCAAAACCACGTGCACGAGCACTGTAGACATACATTGTCTTTTCTACTGCAGCTGGCCCACGACCATATAGTGTTTTCTTCCTGTAATTGATGAATGCATTGATATGAGGCATATAATGGAATACAATATGTGCAGCCTCAGTAGAGTCAAGGGTAATATTAGTATTATCTACAATGAAGAGGTTAGCATTAAGCCAGTGTGCAGGGAGCTGCCAGGCAATGATATGATCCTGTGTAACTACAACAGTGGAGCCCTTCTGCTGTAGCAATGCCATTAGCTCAGTGTCCTTCTTCTCAAGTAGCAATCGCCCTTGCTCCAACAAACCAGCTAGTTCTGCAGGATTGTTACAGGAAGTAAGGAATGACTGTGTTAGAGCAATCGCCTCATCCATTTTCTTCTCAACTGGCTTATGTGCGATAACATTTAGAATCTCCCTCAAGCAGCGATCTTCAAATGTAGGATTGTCCCAGCGATCGATGCGATCAATCTGAAGGAGCCAGAAAGGCACTGCTTGCAGTGGGTAGAACTTATGCCAGGCCTGAAGAGCTGCGCAGCGTGTAGTATCAATTGTAGGAAGACCCAGTGCATTTAGCTCAGGCCAGTGGACCTTTGCAGATGCATGATGATCAATTACATCAAATCCAAGGACACCTGCTGTAATCCACTCTGCACGCTTATCAGCAGGAATAGAAACATCAGCAAGAAGTACATTGGTACCCTTCATCTTATCAATATGAGGCCAAGTATTGGACTGGTTAGGACTGATAGGATACATCTTTACAGTTGCACCCATACTTGTGTAGAATGTATTTGAGATGAAGGCTGAAAACCAGCCATCAATGCAGTTGCCGTGAAACAGAATCGTAACAGAAGGAGATGCCATTTTATAATACACTTGGAAGTAACTTGGAAAGAGCTTGAAAATAGCCTGCAATTATAACTTGGAAACACCTATTGCGATAACGCAATTAATATTTAGGCGCGTTAATATTTCAAATTTATACGCTTAATATACGTATTATATAGAAATGTACTAGTGATAAGAATATGTCGAAAAAAATAAAAATCAAAATAAAAAATTTGAAATAAAAGCTGGATATGAGTAAAAGGTGTGGCGATATAGTAGCAACCATTATTCCAAGAAGCTTTTCCAAGACAATTTAATCCAAGCCAATCCAAGATGACTCTTTTCGTGAACAACTCTTTTAAGAACTTTGCAGCAAAGAAGAACTATTCACGTTCTCGCCGCTCATCAACCCCTGTAATGCTAGGTAAGAACAAGCATAATAACAAGAGTGCTATGTATAAGAAGAATACTGATAATAGTTCTATTACATCAATGCTTTCATCACTATCTGCTTCTTCTACAACTATTAAGCTGCACACAATGGGTGCAATTCAGTCAATGACTATTCTAGGAGGAGAATACAATATCTTTGTCCCACACGGGTCAGACATTTACAAGGAGATTAAGCAAAATAATCCTATGCTGTATGGAATTGCAATGATGGATGAGAGTTGGAATACAGAGATTGTTAATACATATGATGACTCTGAAAATTATGATGACTATCTGGAATATGATTATGAAAATGAGATGGAGTATGATGCTTATGAGAATATGTGGAGTGAGTATGATCGTATTTGTGAGATGTATGACTAACTAAACTTAATAAGGCATTTCTCATAGTTAGACATTACAACAGTTTTATCATCATCGTCTTCATCATTGCTCTCTGTATTATTTGAAGATTGCATAACAGAAATGACAGAATCAGAATCAGAATCAGAACAAGGGTCACAATTAGAATCAGAATCAGAAACACAAACAATATCCTCCTTAAAAGGGATGATATTTTTATTAGGATACTGTGTATTATCTAGCAGGATTTCATAGTGATGAGACTTTCTGAAAAGATGAATATCATTCCCACAAGGATTTTCTACAGCAAATGTAATAAGATTAAATGTCCCATCTGCTGAATAGTTGTGGATAATAATGTTGCGTTTGAGCATTTGAGCAGCAGCTTGTGGTGCAATATCGCAGATATCAGAGTTCCATACTCCTGGTCGTCGATTTGCACGAACACAATCCATAAACTCTTTTTCGCTTTCAAAGAATACCGAATAGAATGCTATGTTCCCTGTTATATAGTTCATAAGATTGGTACGCATTTCATTTGCATTAAGATTGCAAAAGAATCCTGTGGATGTATAGAAACAATTTCCATCAGGATTAACAGGGCAGCGTGTAAATCCAGGGACAATCTGATATGCAGCAGTTGCAGAAACAGACTTCTTCATTTTACGAGTAGGCATCTTGGAGGACTTGGATAAAATCTGTTACGCTTGGAAACTCTGTTACGCTTGGAATGCACTCTATGAGAGGACACTATTTATAGCTATCATCCATTATTTCAAATTTGTAGGCAATGCAATAAAAATATTATTTACAATTTTTATGGCTTTTGTATTATTATCATAAATGGTTATATTAATTAATACATATAGTTCTGAAGGATAAATTGAGCAATAATATTATTATACTGAGCAAGGAGTACAGAATAATCCAGATAATTGTCTGCCTGGATATTATAATTAGTTTGAAGGGGAATTTCAACTGGTTCAATCTCAGCAAGTGGTGTAGAGTAGTTAATGGTGGAAAACTCCAAGAGCCCGTTAGTATCATATATTATAGGGTCATCTATGGGATATTCATCTTCACCAATATAGGAGAAAGATTCATATATAGGGATAGTAGGGACAGTGCCTTCGTATTTCTCTATTTTACTGTAATCAATCACTTTGCAGCAAGTAGGGCATCTATTCCAGATATGTTTATGTTTATAGATACAATCAAGACAGAATGTATGATTACAGTTTGTCAACATTGTTTTATCTGTAGGTAGTTGATTACAGAGATTGCACATTGACTCTTCAGTTGAAGTGCTAACAGATACTGTATTCTTTTTCTGGATAAGGCCTGGTGGGGCAACTGTAGGTTTTACAGAAGTTTGATTGGTAGATTCTACTTTAGGTGCAATCCATACAGGTCCAGGGGTACTTTTAGTTGACTTAGGAGTTGAATTTCTGCTCTTAGTTGCAGTTCTTTCCTTGAACCAAGTAAGTGTACCTTCAGAAATCCCTGGTGTACCAAAAGTATACTTTTTCTTTTTGGCATCTTTTTGGCATTTCTTGGAGAAAGTAGGATATTCTTGGACAGACATCATATAGGCTGTGATAAAATCTGCTTGGATAAAGTAATACTTGGATAGGATATAGCCACGCTATAATAAGCTTAATAATAAAATCAAATTTGTCTATTAGTAACAAAAATATAATTACAGAGTTATAATTTTATTTTTATTTTTTTATTTTAATGTTATATGTAATACTCTATAATTAAAACTTATTGGACATAGTTGCAATTACAGGCTTATAACGAATTGAGATGCCACGAATATTTAGAGTATTAATTGCTAGAATAGCGTGCTGAGGTTGAAAGTACTTGATAAATCCATATCCACGTTGCTTGCCTGTATTAGTATCACGTGGTACAGAAATAGTCTTTACAGGTCCAAATAGTTCAAATAGAGGGCGTAGTTCATTGTTAGAAACTTCATATGGAAGATTCTTAAGTACAATGCAACAATTGGATGGATTACTGTTAAGATTAATATTGGAAATCATTCTGTAATAAGAAGGAGAGCTTGGAATATGTAAGCGTAAGACTAATTGAATTAACAGTGCTTGGCAGCTATTACATAGCTAGGCGTAAATTTCAATTTTTCTTTTTGTTGATTTATAATAACAATAAAAAATATACTCTTGTTATAAGTATATAATTTATTTCATTGTCTATATTTTAGTTGTTTTGTAGAAGTATTGTATTATTTTAAAGATCATCTTTAGTGATGCCAGCACCCTTCATAATATCTTTGATAAAGTTAATAAGCGTCTTATTATCAGGATAGTCAATTGCGATTCCTTTTCCATCTGCCTTTGCAATGATAGTAATCAATGTATAAGAAGGTGCTTCTGCTGATGCAGGCATATTAGTATCTGCAGAGCCAATTAGTTGTAGTGCTTTAACAACACTTTGAATGTATGCTGCAATCTTAGTCCCTACATTAGGCACATATTCATCCATAGCCCAGTAGTCATCGTACTTTGAGACTCCTGCTACAATATCATTCTCAAAAGTTAGGACAGACTCTGCTGCCTTCCTGTATGCATTTGCCTGATACCCATTCTGATCTGGATAGGACCCTGCCTTCTTAATTAGTGCCTCGTAGATCGGTTGGTTAGCAGGAACTCTGCAGGGCTTTTCTACAGGCTTAGGCAGCTCAACCTTTGGTGCATTCTCCGCGGCAATCTTGCGTGCAGTATTCATTGCAGTATAATCATTCTTTTCAGAAGGGAAAACTTCATTCTTGATGAACTCTTCAATGAACTTCTGGATTGAAGGGCCGATGCCAGGGATAGAAGGCAGGTATTCATTGTATAGACTGTAGTTCCAGCCAGAAACTGATTCTGCGGCCTTCTTGTATGCATTGGCCTGGTACTGCTTATCAGCAGGATATGATGCGGCCTTGTTAAGGAGGGCCTGATAAATGGCCTGATTGATAGGGGTAACGCACTGAACGGTAGCCATCTTAGAAAAGTCTTATCTTGGAGTAAAACACAAAAGGGGTAACAGGAAACTTGGAAGACAACTAAAACGCTTTGACAGCTAACAATATAAGGGTTTAAAGCTTTCAATTTTTTTATCCTTAAATATAATAACAAAAATCTTTCTTGGTATATGTAGATTTTTATTTATGGGCATATTACATTTATTTAGTTGTGTTAATTACTAATGATTACTTTTGCGGCAGATATCAATGCAACCACATTGCAGCACACCGCAGTCCCAGTTACAGAGGCGGTCGTTGCAGTAGTGGATAGGCTGCTCCTTTTCTGGCTTATCTGCAGGCTGATCAGTTTCTGTTTCATCTTCTGCATCTTCATCATCTGATTGTGGAGGCGGGCGGGCATCTAATGTAGATAGTCCAACAAGTTCTGCACCCCAGTATGTTTCCTTTTCATATACATCCTTAACCTCTGTACGCTTAAGGACATACCGCCAGCCACAGTAATGGGATGCGACTTCAACCTCATTTAGCTGCGGGTTGGAATCGAGATGGAATACACCTGCCCACCATTTTTGCTCACCAATCTGGCGCATTAGCCCATAAGTAGGCATTACATACTTGATTGGTGGCGGTGCGGGGCCAGTATTAATGCAGTCTGACATAGGGATAGGCTCAGCAGTGGACATCTTGGAAGAACTTGGAAGGACTTTTAACGAAGTTAGCTGCGCTTAGGAAAAGTTCGCAAAAGGAAAGACTTGGAAAACTTGGAAAGCTATATTGTGTTGCCACAGTAATTTCTTTAAGCCCTCATTGATTCAATTTTTTTATCGTAGCATTATAATAAAAATAATTTATCTTGTATCAAGAATGAAAAATATTTATTATATTTTCATTTATGCTTTGTATTATAGTTATTTGCACTTGTATTCTAGTTATTTGTATTACCATTCATTCCCTTTGAAACCACATCGACCTCTGCATACATCTATGCATCCGCACCAGAGTGTACCACAATCCCATTCACAGTGAGGGTCGTTACAGTAATGGATTTTCTTTGGTTCACCTGTTGGACACTGAAAGAACCCACAAGAATAGCCACAACATCCATCATTATGTTCTTTAATTATGAACCGATGTATTTCGATTCTTCCATAGTAAAAGTAGTTTTCATATGCGATCCCATATGTTAATCCATCGTGTTCTAGTGTGCAATGGAAAAGAGTTTTAGTAGTACAACTTCTATCAGAACGTTCCTTGCAATACTGAGACCAATATTTTAGACCAAATGCATCTTTAACCCTAATACACAGATACTTTTCAGCAAACTCTACAAACTCTCTGTGAAAGTGTTCTTCTTTAAGGTAATTTAGAAGAAGCTGCTTTTCCCTTTTCTGTGTAGCATTAAGCCCGTTAAAAGGATCCTCCTGACGCACTTTAGTAATTGGAGCTAGAAGTGTTTGCTTCATCTCTTTCTTAGGAAGAGAAGGAAACTCGTTATCATCAATGAGCATCTTGGAAGTAATTGCAGACATTTCTACAATTGAACTTGGAATAGCACTTGGAAAGATATTAATGCGAGTCGCAAATACCTTTTGACAAACGGTAGGGTTCAATTTTATAGAGTCATCTGTATCTAATAAAAATATAGTTAATATAAGTAAAAATGTGTTATGTTACATTTTATGCATTTTCTATTTGTATTTCTAATTTATAATATGTTTGTAATTAGACGTAATCACAATCCTGATCACAGCTGTTATCACAATATTTATCACCACAGTATTCACATTCACATCTACAGCCTCCATATCTATCTTGTTCACAACTCCAGCAGCCGATAGGGGATTCTTGATCTCTAAGGCGCTCAAACTGATATATAATTGGCTTAGACTTTATCCACATAGCATTTTCAACCTTATTACGTTCTTCAATCCATAATAGATAACGCCTGCGATGCAATCTTAGTTCTTCTTGTTCAGCCTTGTATAATTCAGGATTAGCTTTATAGAGTGCATACTTGGGATGTGTCATACAACTCATAGCGCACATACAGAATGGATCTTCATACCTTCCTAATCTGCCACACGCACATTCAGATGGGACATAGGGCATAGGGCCATATAATCCAGGGCCTAGATTAAGGGCTTTGTATGGAGGATAATCTTCAATCTTCATATTGCTGTATATGCGTGGCTTCTCCTGTCGTGGTCTAGCTCGAGGTATGGTAGTAGAGATAGAAACATATGGCTTTACTGATGGAGTATCAAGGTAGTCAACCATAGTTGTTCTTCTCATAGTAAATCCAATGGAACCATCTTTAGCAGGGCCAGTAGCATATCTAATAGAACTATTGGGCTGTTTAGAAGTACTTCTAGGGATAAAAGAAGGGGAATTAGGATTCATCTTGGACATTCTTGGAGGGATACTTGGAGCCTTGGAAATCTTGGAAAACCTATAACGCTTTACGTGGGGAACCTAGCAACTGCCTTCGTCACACCACTCAACTTATTAACTAAGATAGAAAATGTAATCAAATTTTCAAGCAGTGATTGCGCAAATAAAAATATATCTTATCTAAGAAACAAAAATCTATTTATTATTCTTTAGATATTGATTTTTATGGAAGATGTGCAGCAGTTGTAGCAGTGGTAGCAGTAGCCCCTATTTATTTCTCAAGGCAGGAGGCTTGTATCCTTTTGGAGATTTATAGTTTGCATGGCATCCCCAATAATCACAGGATCCTCCACATTCTTCTTCGTGGAACCACTGCATAAACCATCCTGTACCTGGATCTTCTAAGTCATCACATTCGTATGCGATATTGTAGTAAAATCCATCTTGCATGTATTCAAGGTGCAATCCTACATACTTCTTCTTTTGACCCTTCCAATCTTTATAGTCATATGAACCCCAATAGGGCTGATTGAATCGCAGGCCTTTTTCTGCATCTGCATTACGGATGCATAGGATATTTTCTGCAAAGATTGCAAACTTCTTCTGGAAGACAGAGTTACTACGAAGCTTCTGAAATGTCTTGTAGCGCTGGTAAAACTCATTAGGGTATTTTTCATCTTTGTAGCAATGAAACTCTGGCTCTTCCTTCTCAGGGGTATCCCAGTATGTGGAAGGAGGATTCTTAATATGCTCAGGCACGAACTCCTGTGCATTGGGGTTAAGAGTAGGCTTCACGCCAACGAGAAGTGCAGAACGGTAAGAAATCTTGGAGGACATTTTGAAATGACTTGGAAAGAAGCTTTGAGTCTGATTGAAAGGCTTGAAGAGCTTGGATTGTGTTACCACAGCTTCTTTTAGGATATAAATTGTATTCAATTTTTATGCCAAGTAAAAATAATTTATGGTTTTTATTTTAGTAGTCTGATTATATTCACTATCAGCCTGCTACTCAACATCTTCATCATCGTATTCCTCATCAGACCAAGAAAACTCACCATTAGCAGATTCTCGTATGATTTCATCAACTCTAGGATCAATTAAAGTCTTAATAGGTTGCTTATAATCAGGGTTGCGGCTGAATAAATGTTCTAGATTCTTGGGATATCGAGCAATAAATATAGCAGCGTGATTATATAGATCAATAAGTTCTTGTTGATCAGGGGTGCAATTTTTGGCCATAATAATGAAAGTTCTAACAAATCCAACATTTTCCTTATTAGCGCAACGCTTTCTCTTAATAGATCTGAGTAGAGCATCAAGTGAATCTTCAGGTTCATTGTTAAGGGGTGCCTTAGGTGCAATAGTAATCTTGCAAGTGGCCATCTTGTGAGTCTTGGAAGGAACTTGGCGAAGCCTGCTGTACTTGGAATTGCTACGCTTGGAACACTTGGAATGCTTCTTGGATAAATTGGTGCCACAGTAATCCTATTAAGGGGGTGTCATAGTCAAATTTGTACCCAATATAACAAAAAGAATCTTATCTTTTTGTCTTTGTATAGAGTATTTATTTCCAATGAGATATAATCAGTATACTCACTAAGTGCAGAAGGGAGTAGTAATGAATTGATAGAAGCGTTTGAAAGGGTTGTGTGACTTGTTCTTTGGCTTCTGCACCTGCCCTACTTCTTCTACTATCTTCAGTATTACCTTGTGCTGATCATCAGTCATTGCAACCAACTTATCAACATTGATACGAATATTAGCAAGATTCTGAGCAAGTTCATTGTGTGCAGCGTGGTTAGCGGCAACAATATCATTGATGTTAGGATTGATCTTGTTATCTTGTTCAGAAGGGATGCGCTCATTAATCATCTTGACAAGTTGAGCAGTCTTTGCAGTAAGTGCTTTGCGGCGTTCATTACGCTGTGCGGCACGCAGTTCCCTGTTCTCTTGTTTAATCTTCTCAATCTCAGCATCAGAAGTATTATTAGGGATAGTCATCTTGATAGTAGGGGTACCAGGTACGATTGCCTGTGCAGCAATACGAGGAGAACGACGAGGAGTTGCCATCTTGGAGTTCGCTTGGAGTTCGCTTGGAGTTCGCTTGGAGTTCGCTTGGAATGTGTTGGGGTGCATTCAATTAGGGCAGGAGTTGTTGTCAAATTTATAGGGAAGCGGCGAGTGCTGTTAGCCCGAGCCATTAGAATCCTACATA
>JACCDW011705236.1_pt1 | contig 19565 bp, 21 predicted proteins | sample 7449781 | NCBI WGS metagenome assembly JACCDW01 (sample SAMN15323449, study PRJNA562643) | freshwater metagenome | isolation source: river surface water | place: USA:Blue River Watershed | collected 2017-08-18
ACTACTAGATGGTAATTCTACAGCATCTGAACCAATTGCTCCTCCTGTATTATTAATATGAACTACACGGGAAAATGTTGTTCCTGATAAAGCGCCCCATGTAATATCTGTTGTTTTAACTTGTAAATTTCCGACATCATTTTGTAAATCATAAATAGCTAAATCTTGTAATCCATTAGCAGTTACTGCACCAGTTGCTGTTGATTGTGCTACTATTGCACTAGCTTCTGCAATTGTTGCTAATGCTAAAGCTGAACCTGCTAATCCTCTAGCTACATCATCTACTGTTCCTGAACCATCTTCACCTTTAGGTCCTCGTGGTCCTGTTGCCCCTGTATCGCCTTTAGGTCCTCTATCTCCTTGAATTCCTTGTGGTCCTTGAGGTCCTGTTGCTCCTGTTGCTCCTTCACCTGTTACATTTGTTATAGTTATAATTACTGATGGAATTGAAGGATGTGTATATGGTGCTGTTTGTGGTGCTTGATAGTATAATGTCATTGTTGTATCTGATGATGCCCACATAAGCTGAATTTCATCATTAATTGTTAATGGAATAACAAAATTCCAACCTATAGTATAAAAATTATTACCAATAATATCATATTCACTTGCAGTTGCTGATACATCTGAACCATTTTTTCTTAACCATATTGTTAACTCTGATGTTGATGAATTTGTTTTTTTTATTTCCACTGAGAATTGAATATTATAAACATCAGTTGCTGATACTTTAAATGAACCTGCTAAAGAACCTGATGTAATTCCGGTTGATGCGGGGTCGAAATTATTCCATAACATAACACGTGGTGTGTTTCCTGCTGGATTTGTTTGAGTAGTTGTGTCCCATACTGAAATCCATCTAACACTACCAATATTTCCTATTTGTGATTCTATATTATCTATTTGTTGTTGAATAGTTTCATTAGTATGAATTCCTTCTAGTTGGTCAAATTCTTCATCTGTTATTGTTGGATTTGATTTTGTAAGAACATCTGTATTAACTTCATCAGCATTAATAGATGATAAATTAGTTAAACTATTATATCCAAGTATTTCTAAATTATTAAGACTCATATATAATATAATAGATTTAAATTTTTTTCTGATGAATATATATATATAAATGAGAAATATAAATTCAGTATTAATTAATAACAGCATTAAGGGGAGCGAGGATATATTTAAGACCTTGGATTTACTTCATAAAATAGGAGTTATTCCAACTAAGAAAAAAAGAGCAACTAAACCTAAAACAACAACTAGTGAAGAAGAAATTAGACAAGATAATGATATGGGTGAAGGATATGCTGAAACTAAACCTTCAGATAGTGTTAGATTTCCTACTCGTCCTAGTCCTTCTTTAGCTATTGGTTATGATTCTAATATGAAATCAATTGAAAATTTAAATACAGCAGTTGAAGAAAAGAAAAAAGAATTAAAAGCACTTGAAAATGCACCATCTGGTTTTAATAATAAACAAATAGAAGATATTAGAAGGGATACAGTAGCACAATTAGGATTATTAACTGATAAGTTAGAACAAGTTCAGAATATGGGACAATATATGGGAGGTGCTCTTTATTCTTTAGGTTCTAGATTTGGACAAATTGAAAATAAAATTAGAAGTTCTGAAGATGTTCCAGTAGGTATTTATCAACCTATTGACCCTTTTAAATTTGTTGAAGGTTCTGGTGATGCTGTTGAATCTACTTTAGGAGACAATGTTGAAGATGAAGATATTGATATGACTAATCAAGGAAGTCAAGATATACCTGAAAATGTTATGAGTGTAGATGTAGCACCACAACCTGATGAAGTTTTAGAAGATGAAGAAGAAGAAGTTATTCCAGTAAAAGTTGAAGAACCTGTTGCTTCTGCTCAAGCACCTGTTATTGATAAATTTAGAGAAGTTGAAAGTTTTTATGGGTTCGCATTACCAAAAGGTAAAAATCAAAGTGTTGAAGTTATAAAAGATTATGTTAAGAAATTAGCTAGTGAATCACAAACTCCAGTAAATTATAGTAATCTTAAAAATAGAAAACAATGGGAAGATAAACTAAATCAACTTGTTGATAATCAATATCAATTAATACAATCTGGAGATGCTGTAAACTTTAAACAAAGAGAACAAGCAGTATTAGCTGATTTAGAACTTAGTGCTCCTTCTAATAAATTAGATTCTCAAAAAGCATTTTTATCTGTATTATCAGATAAACTTGGTAAAAGTTATAAAAAATCAGAATACACTTCAAAAGATAAAGTAGAAGAAAGAATTAAACAATTAGTTAATGAACATTATAAAGATATTTCTGAATAAAAAAAATATCTAACTTTATATATATACCATGAATAAAAAAGAAGATAGAGTTTTTAATGTTTTAAAAGAGTTGGATATGGGGTTTATTCCTCATGAATTTACTTTTAATTTAGAACCTAAATGTCAAATTGACTGGACTAAACTAAAATATAATGATTGGGCTGATATTGATTATTGGTTGGCTAAAATGCCTGATGGTTTACTTGAACAATTTCCATCTTTAATTGATTGGGCTATTGAATCTAATATTGAAAATACAAAGAAAACACCATTAATGGAATTAGAAGAAAGAAAAAGTGATTTTAGTAGAGAATTAGAAGAAAGAATGAGTAAATGTAATTTAGTTTCTAGTTCTGAGGATGACCAATAAATATAATAAATAATTAATAATATTATTTATTAGATTTAATTTAAATATCAAGATTATTTTCTTCTACTTCTTCAGGTTTTAATTTTATACCATAAATAGTTTTATAACCATTTACTGTTTTAATAGTTAGATTATATGTTTTTAGATAATCCATAAATTTAACTGATGATAGATTTGTATCTGAATGAGATAGGAAATGTCTATGTAATTCTGATGTTTTAATTTGATTATCTTTAATTGATATATCTGTTAAAATAGCCCAAGTATCAAACCAAGGTCTAACGGGGTCGTTTTCATTAAAATATTCTGCAGTTTCATTTTTAATAGATTCAGGCATTTCAATTTTCTTATTTTTATTTTCAACAGCTATATCTATAAGAATATGCATGAATTCATTAATAAATTGTTGTGTAATTGAATCTTTTAAATTTCTGTCTATTTGTTTTTGATGGGCAAATTTAGGTTCATCAGTAAATTCAAATGGAAAGTTAACAATCTTTAAACGACGTTTAGAACCATTATCAATTCTTTTTAGTGAGGGGGTTTTATTACACATTAAAAAAGGAGTGAATTGAGGAATGAATGTAATATTAGATTTAAATAAGTCTCTGCATGTAATAGGGTCTTTACCAGTTAGAACTTTAATAAAATCAATATTAAAATATGTAGTATCTCCTTCTCCATTATCTGGTTCAGCTACTGATACATATCTACATCCTTTAGTATTAATTAAGGATGAATTTGCTTGTCCTGCTTTACTTGTTGATGTAAAAAATGTATTTTCACATGCATAAAAATATGAACCTAATGCTTTAGATATAATACCATTAAATACTGATTTACCATTTGAACCTGAACCAGTTTCAATATATAGTGATTCTTGGGAGTTATTAAATAATGATATAGCTGTGATATTCATAAAATAATTATATACTTCATCAGATGAAAACATAGATTTAACTAAATTTATCACTTTGGCTTTTTCTTGTGGATTTCTTTTAGTATCAATTGAATATTTTGTTGTTTTACTAATATAATCAGTTGGTTCAATTGGTCTAAATTGTTGAAGGTTATAATCATATAAACAGTTATCAAATGCTAATAAATTAATATTAGCATCTATTTTTGTTTCAATATCTTTAATTTTATATAGTTCAGTTAAATATTTTATAATTCCCTCACAATGAGATGATGATGTGACAAATTTATATGCATTATTATATTCTCTTTCTTTAGATTCTAGTGATTTGATTAATTGATGATATTCCATTTTTTCTTCATCAGTCATATTTGGTTTAAATGTTTTCTTGGCTTTAATAATTATTTCTTTAATATTTAGTTTATCTTTATTTATAATTTCAGATAATCTTTTAGAAATATCAAGAGTAAGAGATGATGGTGGTTTAGTTCCATATGCTTCTAATACATTATTAGAATTATATTCATACCATCCAAGAGCTGAAGAGAATATATATTTATATGGATTAATAGTATGATATACATGTGCTAAATCATAGTCTGATATTTTTTCATAGTCTATAGCTTGGTTTATTCTTAGTTCTTCTAATGAATAACCTTGTGTCATTTCTTTAACTTCAAATTTTAAATCAAATCCTAAGTTATTCTTAACTAGTTGTTCAAATTCTTGAATTAGTTCTAATTTAAATGAACTTTTAGGAATCATTAAACCATCATTACATAAAACAGCATTATCAGTTATTATATTATTTAATCTACAATGGTTAAAAATACATTCTAAAATTTGACATTCTTTTTCTTGAAGATAATAAGATACTATAGTTCCTTTTTCTTTAAATTCATTAAGTTCTTCATCTTTTGATTTTTCTATTTCTTTTTTAAGTTCTTTATTAGCATTTACTATTTTAGTTCCTATTTTATCTAATTCTTTACTAAATTTAGTAATAAATTTTAATGCTTCTGTATCTTCTGGTAATTTATTATCTTTACACCAAAATTTAAATTCACCAAAATATAATAATCTGATAAATAAATTTTTAGCAGTGTCTCTTGATACTTTATAAGTATCCATTATGTCTTTTAAATATTTAGCTCTATTAGCTATATAGTCATTAAGATATTTACATTCTATATTATTATGTTTACATATTTGACTAAGAATAACTGGATGAGCATTTACTACATCAATATCATAATAATATTTTCTGGCTAGAGTATGTCTGATTTCTCTTCTGATAGTGTGAAGACCTAATGATTTATCAGGATTTACACGACCAATATTTATTTTACGAGTATATTTTACTTTAGCACATCCATTTGATATAAGTTCTTTATATGCTTCTAATTGTTTCTTTTCATTAGCATATTTTATAAATGGACTTCTAAAGGTATCTTTTAAAAGGTTGGAAGACATCATGAGTTTTAGGGCGGATTCATCAATAGTCTCATTGAGGGTTATGTCAGAAAGATTTGTATCTCTAAGGTTAGCGGACAAATTCATATAGTATATATTATAATGAGATTTTAATTTTAAATAGTTTTATAAATAAAAAAAAATATTTCTATATATTTTTTATTTTGAAACTTGGAAATTTAAAAAAGTGTGTTTTTTGACCTTTAAAAATGGTCAAAAATATGATAAAAATGAAAAATTATTAAATATTTTAGTTTTTAAAATCAAAATATTGAAATTTTGGAGGCGTTTTTTCAATTTTTAACACCTAAAAAACAGTCTTTTTTTGCCAAAAACATAGAAAAAGTGTCTTTTTATGATACCCTCACCTAACATGCCCCACCCCTCACTTAGTCAATATATAGATGATAAATATAATTTGTTTATTATTTATCATATTTATGATGTAAATATAGATGTTATTATTATAGTTGTTATAATTATTATGAATTATTATTTGATTATTAAATTGAATAAGGTAGTTAAGTGAGGGTTAGTGAGGGTTAAAATACAAAAATTATAAATTATTATTTATTATATATATATATCTATATATAGGGGGCGGAAGGGTCAAAAATGCAAAATAACCCCCACTTAAAATACAAAATGAAAGAGATTATAAAGTGAGGGTTCCACCTAATTATATTCACCATAATATTTTATCCGCAAAATACCCCGCAGAACCTTTAACTTTTCTATCTTTCTCATGTCTAGCCTTATAACCAACTCTCTTTATTTTTGCTAATTGTTTATTAGTATCAAGATAATGTGGATAATCTCCATAACCTATTGCACCTATTTCTGCTAACTTTTGACCATTTTTAAATACATCTATTTTCTTTTTCTTATTAGTACTTGGTCTTATTTGAACTCCAAGTTTATCTGCTTGTTTGAATGAATAATCTTTTATATTATAAACTGACATATATAATATAATTAGATTTAATTTTAATTTCCAAAATAATATCTAGGAACAGCACTAGAAGGTAATGATGTATTTTTAGTTATTCTGTTTTGTTGTGATTTAGTTGCTCTAGTAGTAGGTTCAGGAATTACTTCTTTTTCTTCTTCTTTTTCAGGAACACTTTCTTCTTCAGCCTCAGAATCTGATTCATAAATAATCTTTTTTATCTTTCTCTCTTTTTTAGGTTCAGGTTGTTTTTCCTTATCAACCCCTTTAGTATTAATATTTACATCAGGTTTTTTATCTTTGGATTTCTTTTTTTTTCTTTTTATGACGGTTATCTCTTCCTCAGTAGAACCTTCATAATCATCAGATTTTTCAGCATAAACAAGTTCACTATCTGATTTTGGTAAAATCTCTTTTTTATTAGAATTTGATTTTGGTTCATCTTTCTTTATAAATACATCAGCAAAATCATCCTCATTAGTATCTTCTCGTTTTTTAGTTTCTTTACCATTAAGTTCATTTTTTATATCTTTTAATACTTGTTTTTTCTCTTGTGCTTTTTTATCCTCTAAATGTTTTTGTCTAGCTTCTCTAGCCTTCTCAAATGCTTCCTTTTGTTTTTCACTTCTTTCTTTTTTAGGTTTTGTAAGAGGTTCAGATTTATCATCTGCAGATTCCATTATTATATATTTAGTTTAGATATTTTTTTTCCTTAATTAAAATTAAACCTATCTTAATTAAATAATCTAAAATAAAAAAATCTAATCTAGTAATATAATAATAAATGCCTATAATAAATATAAAAGAGCATGAGAACACCCAAATAAAGAAACAGAAGCCAATTAAAGAAGTAATGGATATATATATTCCTGATATAGCAGAAGGAATATCAAGAAGGAACGGGATGATATATTTATTAGTTGGTTCTGGTGGTTCTGGTAAATCATCACTAGTACTTAACGCTTTTAAAAAATCAGGACCATATCATAGAAAATTTCATAATCTATATTATTTTTGTCCAGCCACTTCATTTGATTCAGTACAAAATCATCCATTTAAAGACCATGATAGAGTATACCATGAAATGAACTATGATATATTAGAAGAACTAAAAAATGAATTAGTAAAAATAAAAAAAGATAATGAAGAAGAACCTGAATATAATTGTGTTATAATAGATGACTTTGCTAATGATTTAAAGGATAAAGGAATTCAAAAGGCTTTAAATAGTATGTTAATAAAAGCTCGTCATTTAAATACATCATTTATCTTCACACTTCAAAGTTATTTATATATGCCTAAAATTTTACGTAAGCAAATCACATATTGTACTATATTTAGACCAAGAAATTCTGAGGAATGGGAAACAATAAGAAAAGAAGTATTACAAATGAATGAAGCAGATGCTAAAATATTATTTGATTATTGTTTTAATGAACCATATCAACATCTTGATGTAGATGCATTTGAGAATAAATTCTATAAGAACTTTAACCCCCTAGAAATAACTAATTCACAAACAATTTAAATCTAATTATATATATATAATATCACATGAATATGAGCCAATCAAACGCCGGAACAGACAGTATACAATTATATTTAAATTCAAGATATGCTGACCAAAAACCAAATGGAGATACTGGAATTTGTGTTTATACATTTCCACAAATAGATATTCCAGATGGACACTATATATATTTATCTTTACAGAATGCAGTAATTCCTTATTCATTTTATTCTATAAATTCAACAAATAATACATTTATAATAACATCAAATGGAAATACATATACATCAATAGTAGAAGCAGGTAATTATAATATAACACAAATGATTATAGTATTAAAAGCACAACTAGGAGGATTATTTGATATAACATATAATTCAATAACTAATAAAATAACTATAACAAATTCAACCTATGATTTTATAGTTCAATATTCAGGGTCAACATTAAATCATGCATTAGGATTTAGTGAATCTCAAACTACATCATCAACATCTAGAACATTAACATCAACTTTTTGTGTAAACTTAAATCAAATAAGAGCAGTAAATGTTGATATAGATATGCCAACATATAATATAAATGTAGCTCAAAAACTAAATCAAAACATTATAGCAACTATTCCAGTAATAACTCAACCATTCGGCATGATAAATTATATAAATCCAAATAATTTTAGGGTTAATATGTATTGTTGTAAATTACAAAGTATAAGAGTTAAACTATTAGATAATCAGAACAATTTAATAAATATGAATGGTGTGAACTATCAAATGACTTTACAAATTGATATAGTAAATTTCACATAAGAAAAAAAAATATATAGGATTAATATATATAAGAATGTTAGGTCATAAACAACCATTAAGTAATAATATGTTAGGAAATAAAAAACCATTAGGGAATGCAATGTTAGGAAATAAAAAACCTTTATTTGATAATCCTAAAATGAATGTACAAACTCAAAAATTAGAAGAACAAAAAAAAGTAGGCGGATTAGAAAGAGCAAAACGTGGAAACGGTTCTAAGTTAGGTCAATGGGCTTAAGATAGACACAAAAAAATATTTAGAAATATATACAAAAAAATAAAATTAATTTAGTTTTATTTTTTTTTATCTACATATTATATATATATATGATACCCAACACCCTGAAATTTCAAAGCAAGGTAGAGTCAGCACCAGCTAGACGTTATAGAACAAATATTCAACCTCAAAATGGTCAAGGAACCTCATCATCTGGTTATGGTGCTAACAATACTATTATAATTAACATCCCTACTAGAAATAATACTGCTTTAATTCCTTCTGAATCTGTCCTTAAATTTTCTGGTACTTATACTCCCTCTGCTACTGCTGTAGTTCAAGCTTTAGAATCTTGTGGTCATCACGGATGGATTAATAGATTAAGAGTTTTCCATGGTTCTAACTTACTTCAAGATATTCAAGAATACCATCAATTAGCTAAAATTCTTTATGATTTCCAAATGCCTAATGATTCAGTAGCAGGTAGATATTCTGTTACTTCTGGAACTACTAATGAATTTACTGGTGGTTTATTAACTGCTACTTCTGGAACTGTAGCAAATGGTGATGCTTTAGTAGTAAAACCCGTAAATAGAGGTAAAAACTTTGTATCAGGAACTGTTGCTGGTTCTTCTAGTGCTGTAACTTTTGATGCAACTATCAACTTAATTAGTTTAGTAGGTTGTTTAAATTCCGGAAAATACTTACCCCTCTGGCAGATGGCATCAGCCCCCTTAAGAGTCGAACTGGTACTTCAAGATAGTATTAATAAGGTGATGTGTTTCAATGCAGGAACCCCCACCAATGGTGCATTCAATCTTTATAATGTAGAATATATTGGTGAATTTTTAGAACTCCCCGATTCTGCTATTAATGCTATAGAAGCAGGTTCATCTAATCCTCTTCAAATGGTCATTCCCGATTGGAGAGCTTATACTTATTCTCAACAATTAACCCAAAATGTAACCACTCAAGTATCTATGCCTATTCCTGCTAAATTCTCATCTCTTAAATCTATTGTTGTAAATCAAAAATTAACTACTGGTGCTGTTCAATATTATCCCTCATCATCTGGTAAAATGGGTTTACAATCTTATCAATTTAGAATAGGTTCTGAAGTTTTACCTTCTTCTGCTCCTAATAACACAGCTGACTTTTTTAATGAAGCTGGAAAATGTTTTGGTTCTGTTGCTGATATTAATTACCAACCATCAGTAGATATTGATGCTTATAATTTTGACGCTCCCGCTGCTATCACAACTTATAATCATGGTCAAACTTTTAACTCTGGCTCTTTCTTAGTTGGTATTGATTTAGAAAGCTATCAAAATACAGATAAATCAGCTATTTTTGCTGGTATGAATACTAACACATCTGATATATTCTATCAACCCACCCATTTATATACTGGAACTACTGGACAATGTTATTATTGTGCCTTTGCCAATTTTGATTCTGTTTTAGTATGTGAAAATGGTGTAGCTTATGTTAGATTCTAAATAAATTAATCTAATAAATATTATCTATTATTAATATATAAGATATATTAATAATGAATAAAGAAGTCGGTAAACTTTGGCTTTATGAAAATACTATAACCACAACAGCAACACAAATAGGATATAAAAATTCAGCACAAACTAGATATACTTGGAATGTTAACATGAAAGATGTATTAGGTGAAACACTATTTAATAAATATGAATATTTTATAGTTCAACTAACACCAAATGTAAGAATAAATACAAGTCCTTATGTTTATGTTAATGGTTTAAATTTAATACAAACAAGTAAAAATGGAGCACCTCAAGGTGGTTCAGCATTACTTTTTGGTCTTGTTTATCCTTATGGAACACAAACACCAGATTTATTCTGGGACTCATATAGTGCAAACTATAAATATATAATGACAAAACCAGCAGATTCAAAAATAGAATTATCTATTTATTGGGAACCAATGACAGGAGCAAATGGAACATCTACTTATGGTTCATGGTTTTTTACTTTTCAAGGATTAGAAAAATCAAATCCTTTATATATAAATCCATTTAATACATTCCATAATTTAGAACAAAGAACATTTACTTTAACAACTCAAGCATTAGTAGCTAATTCTACAAATGAATATGGAACAATGAATGGAAACTATACAAGTTTTACATTAAATAATATAAATTTTAGGCAGATATTAGGAACAATGTGGGATAAATATGAAAAATTTAATTTAATCATGACATCATGGGCTTCTGGAATAACATTAGGCGGAAGTTTTTCAGGAGACCAAAGATATGTTTATTTAATAATGGAAGGACTACAATTTATAAACTCAGTATCAGTTGGTATTGGTTCAACAACATTTATAAATAGATATGGTATTGGTGGATTAGGTTTTGTAGAATCAGGTGGTTCTACATCATCAACATCAATTTATAGTGGTTTTGATAATATGAGCACAACAAACACAATTAGAAAACCAGAAAGTGAAAATGTAAATATATCATTTACTGTTGGAAATACAACAGGTTACCCTTCTGTTAATGTTTTTAATAATTGGTCAGTATCATTTATGATTATAGGCGTAACTGAATAAATTAATATAAATTAATATATAAATTAATTTGTATCCTAATTATATAATGAATACAAATACAGCATTTTTATCACTTGATACATATAGTTTAACATCACCAGATATTAATACAACTAAAACAAATTTTGTTTTTAGAAATGTAAATTTAAAAAATATAATGGGTGAAATGTGGAACAAATATGAAAAATTTAGTATTAGATGTGTAGCAGTAAGATATACAGCCTCAGTTGGTAATACAGGCTCACAAGCTTATATGATACAAAATAATTTAAAAGGATTAGATTGGATAAATTGTTATGATGAAAAATATGGTTCAGGTCAAGTTTTTATGCCAATAATAAGTGCAAGAGGTTCAAATGCTCCATATTCTTTAATACCAACAAATTCATATTATGCATTTAATTTTAGAAAAGGACAACCTATTGTAGATTTAGAGTTTCAAATAACAAATTTAGGAACAAATGGAGGGACGGGAACACCAACAGGGATAACATTAATGCCAGAACAGAACTATTTATTCCAAATACAACCAGCAGAAGATAATCAAAATGAAATGGGATATATTGGTTTATATACAAATGTAACATCAGGAACTCCTATAAATGCTTACCCCTCTAAAGTAGTATCTAATAGTTCACGAACATATACTTATTATAATTTTGACATGACTGTTCCATGTCGTGAATTCTGGGATAAATATGACGATTTTGAAATTCTTCTAGCAGGTTATGAACAACAAGGATATACAGGAACAACAGAACAAATAATAACACCTATTGTTTTAAGTGGATTTAATTGGTTAAATAATAATACACAATCAGGATATATAAAAACATCAAATAGTGCAGTAGTAGGTATTATAAAAGGAAATCTTTCAGGGTCAGACCATCAAGCAAATATGAATATGTCTAACAGTCCAGTTCAATTTAAAAAATCAGGTAACACAATAACTTTTACATTAGAATTTAAAAATTATGATAATAGCGATTTAAACGGAGCTTCAATAGCTAATAGAATTTGTTATTTACAATTTTTTATTAAGCCAATAAAAAATAATTTTAATTCAGAAAAAGGCAGTTTATCAATAAGTTCTGCTGGTTTAACAACAACCCAATCTAATTTAGGAATAACTAATGCGGATTATACAGATATAACTATTAATAATGTTGATTTAAGAATGGCTTGTAATAGTTTCTGGGATAAATATGATAAATTTAATATTTTCTTGACTGAAATGTATCCTTACTCAACAGTAAATGATAATGCTGAAAGATGTTTAAATTTATATTGTGAAGGTTTACAACTAAACCAACAACTAAAAGATACAAACCCTCAACAAACTAGTCAAACTTGGATGGTTGGACCTTTATATTTACAGTCAGTAGCAATTGCTTCAAATTATCCAGTTACATTTGGAAATACACATTCAACAATGTTTTATAAATCAACAGACAATGTTAATTTAAGATTTTATGTTAAAGAAATAGGAGACTTAACAGCAAATGTTACATCTCAAGCATTAAGGGGTACATTAGTTTTTACAATAGTACCAGTTTTATAAATATAATATATACATATAATTTATATTTATAAATTTAAAGTTCATCTATAAGTTTAGATGCTTCTTTTTTTGCATAGTCTCCTGTTTTTTTACCAATCCAAGAACCAACAGCAACACCTTCAGGACCTAGTTCAGCACCTAAAACACCACCTAAAGCAGAACCAACTGTAGGAGCATAACCAGCAACATCTTTTAAACCTTCTTTAGCGACAAGAGCACCAACTTTTTCAGCACCCCTAACAATATTAGAAAAAGGTGTCATATGTGTAGGTCTATTAATTTTTCCGTTATCTAACATATAATATATATTATACGTTAGATAAAATTTAAACAACTATATCATTAATAATTTCAAACATAGCATCTATAATTTTATTTTCATTATCTGCATAATCAATTCCATTTATAAATTCTGATTTAATAAAATTTAAATGCTTTTTACTTTTAAAATGTTGTGATTTACCACTATAAGTATAACATGCACCACAAACACAATTATATTCTTGATGTGCTCTATCTTTAAATTTATCTTTATTTTTCTTATAATATTCAATTCTGTAATTAGAATTATATTCTTTAATTTTATCTTTATTAGCTTCTCTATATTCTTTTAGTTTATCTTTATTATTATTGTTATAATTATTTTGATATTCTAATATTTTATCTTTGTTATCTTGATAATATTCTTTAAGATTTCTATTAGGTTTATTAGTATTCAAAGAACCATTTAATAACTCATAATAATATCTTTCACGTGCAGATGCTTCTAATTTATTTTTACATGGGAAATCTTCAACAAGAATCATATCCCAATTATCCCACCCCCCATTTTCTCTTATAGTCTTATATAGTTTCACATGATAATTTTTTGCTTCAGGATTATTACAGTCTTGTTTATGTTTGCATTTTCTTCTGATGAAATCAGTTGTATGACCTATGTAGATATGATTCATATTTAAATCTTTACAGACAATCTTGTATATTTTAGTTCTTGAAAAATCGGTATTATGTTTTGGCATAATTATATATATAACTATACCTAGAAAATAAATTTTTAAATATTAAAAAATATTAAATTATATTTTAATTTTTAAACATTTCTATATATTTTTTTTTATAAATCAATATCTTTAGATTTAGATTTTGTTTTTTTAGATTTAGAAACAGCGGGTTCTTCTACTTTATTAATAGGTAAATCGGGGTCATTTAGTTTTACATATACTTTTGCTTGTTTAATAGATGAACCCATATCTTCCATTTCTGATTCCATTTCTTTTTCTTTTTTCATCATCGCTCCATAGCGCTCACTTAAATACGTATGACGCATTTGATTTATACTAATTGGTCCTTTAAAAATACGGTTGAGCCTTTGGTTAAGAGTGACGTTGGATAGCGGTTGGAAAGAAGTATTAAAAAGCAGATGGTGGACTTCTTGAGGAATTACACTAATCCATTTAATCAATATTTTTTTTAAAGCAGGAGGAATTTCTAAACTTTGCCCGCCCTCATGGAACTTAGCGGTTTTAAACTTATGAAATATAAAATTACCTTTTTCAATGTAGTTATCATCATTTTTATTTATATCTCTTATCTTCATTTCAACATAATCTAAACTTCTTCTAGGAACAATATGAACACCACCTAAGATTGAAACAATAATAAAGTCTTGTATTTGTTGAAGGTCAGATGATGATAATTTAGTTTTCTTATAAAGGAAGTTAGCAGTTTTAGCAAGGTCATCATATATAGCTCTTATCTCTTCACCAGATATATTTGCTTCTAATTGTTTATCATTCATTACTTGTTTATCCATTTCCTTTTTATATTCCATCATATCTTTATTCATTACAGTTCTATATTCTTCAATATCTGGACACATACAAACAAGACTGGCTAAATAAGTTTTTCTAGATGATGGTGATTTGTCTTCTAAGAACTTCATGACATCTTTAGTCTTTTCAAAGTTCTTAACATCAGGTTCTTTAGTTGAACCCCAACAAGATTTATAAATGCTCTTTAATAAACTGTTATAAGTTTTAAGTGAACCAGAAGATAAATGTTCACGTCTTTTTTTTAACACATCAGAGAAATCCATTATATATTATAATCCTAGATATTTTTTTTTAGGTTGAAATTAATTAATATATAAATCATATATAACTTAATAAACAATTATTAATATCAACCTATTTCAACCCCTTAATTAAGTAGTTGAACACACTTGAAATGAATTAAAAATTTTTAATTAGTGTATAAATCCATCAACGGCTTAATTAAGCAGTTGAAAGCAGTTGATATTTAATATTAGTTAATAATTACCTTCTCTAAATCTAAGTATATCTTCTATCGTATTATAATTTTTAATCATTATTTTAATTACTTTCAATAAATTTGTTAATTCATCTATATTCATATTTATTAAATTAAATCTTTCTTTTTCTTCTTCATCTTTATTTTCGTTATTCATTATATTTCTAAATTCAGTTTTGTATCCTTTTAATTTATTTTTAATCATTTGTTTTTTATACATTAAATCTGTTATATCCATTATATAATATTAACTATATATTTTTTTGTTGATAATTAATTTTAGTTAAGTTATTTTATATAGTATAATAATATACTATGTCTTGTTTTGAAATGTTTTATAATTGGTTAAATCATTTATTTATTCCTAATATTCCAAGTAGTCAAGAATCTATAATACGAGATTTACAAACTATAGGAATATTAGAAGATTAAGAATTCTTTTATTTTTCTAGAATAATATTCTATGCTAGAAAAGCAAAATAAATTAGATAGACAAGAAATTTATAAACTCCTAGCTTTGCTATTGCTAGTTGAATAAAACTAATTTTGTCTAAGTTGTTAACAATATTTATAATCATTACTACATTATCAGGAACATTAAATTCATTCATAAGACCATTAATGATTTTAGATTGAATATAATTATAAACCCAATCTCTTATAACAATACCTTTTTTTTAAACCAATCAGCACAACTTGATAAAATAACTTTAGACCAATGATATTTAATAATATGGTTATTGTCATGAAGATATTCTATATTGGCTATAATAGTATTTATATCTTGAGGTGAAAGACTATCAAATAAAGAGTTTAAAACTTGAACAGCTAAACCTCTTTTATCTATTCTCATCTTATCTTTTTTACCAGTATTATCTACTGAGTTTTCAATCATACATACAATCATTTTTAATAGTTCCATATTAAATTTATCTTTTCTAATTTCTTGAGGTAATGAGGTTATACGCTCTAATATTCTTTGATGAACTTTTGAAATCTTCTGCAATTTCCACAATTGATTTTGTGGACGGATGTAGGAAAACGAGGACATTATATATATTATGGTTAGATATTATTTCTAAACCCTTTATTTATTTCTTGTTGTCTTATTCCATCAGATGCTCCTACACCTATTTCTTTTTTTCCTAATCTGTCTAAAATATTATAAGAATGTTCATCTAATATATTAGATTTTTTTGGTGATTCAATAGTTATATCATGGGCTTTAGAATAATTAGGATATAATATTTCACGAGCTTTTGCTACTGGTGCATATAGTGCTGATACTACATCACCTGATGACCTTATATTATATTCGTTCTTTAATGGCTTTTCAAATTTATATGCTGGATTTACATTAATAACTTGTTTAGTATCTTTACCTAATTCACGAGCCAACACTGAACCCTGAGAATGTCCTAATGTTGATATGTTTGATTTACCATATTTTTCTTCTGCTTTATTCTGAATCTTTTCAGCTTGTTTAAATCTATCTGTTCTTTTATAATTACCAGTTAAATATGCAACATTATTTAACCAGTCAGAAGCACCTTGAGTTCCACGATGTACTACATAGGCTTCATTATTATTTTTATTATAATATGTTTTAACAGTTGGAGTTGTAAGTTCTTTATCCAATCTTAAACCATTTTTTAGTTTATCTGGGGGTTTCTCATCATAAGATGCATTTAATAATGATTTTATAGTTTTAGCCTTCATATATATAAATATGATATATTTTATAATTTATTATTTAATTTTTTATACATCAGTTGTATTTGTTCTAATAATTCTTTTTTTTTTGCTTCATCTATTTCATAGTAGTATTTAACACATAATTCAGAAAAAATTCTATCTTCTGCTATTTCTATAATGTTTTTTTCTTCCATATATATTTTACATTAGATTTTAATATTTAATATTGTAATAAACTGCATAGTTAAAAGGTCTATTTTCTGTTCCTTGTCTTTGGAATTGTGGAAGTATACCGGTATTAGTGTCTACAGGGTCACTTGTAATTCTACTTCTTGATACACATTCACGAGTTCCGGCGGCGCAATCTCTAAAACCTTCATTAGTTGCATAGACTGTTGTTTGCAATACTTGGTCCTGTTGTGCTGTGCCAATTGCTGGAGCTGTATAGGTCACACCATCGACTGTTTGATTTCCTTGACCTCTAAGGAATGCTCCTGAGAAATTTGGAACATTGAATGTAGTGATTCCATCACCGGCTCCGAATGCTGTTCCCATTGCTGTAAATAATCTAGAATATGTTGAACGTGAAACGGCTTGTCCATTACATCTTAAATAACCAGTAGGAACAGCATTTAATATACTAGTATGTATAGTTCCAACTGGTATAAAAGTAAATGTAGCATCAGCATTTGCTATTCTAATAGCTGGAGTATCTAAACTAATTTCTCCATTTGTTGCTATCATATCTATATCTGCAGTTGAACTTGTTATATTTGTGTTTGATGTACTTGTCATGTTTGTAGTAGAAGCTGAATTAAGTTGAATCTGTCCACCATTTACAACTGCCCCACCATAAGCATTTAAATATGATGAACCTACACTACTTAGTAATGTTAAATCTCCATTTATTGCAGTCATTCCACCCCCATTATTACTTGATATATTTACAGCCCCAAATGTTGTTTTTATTAACATGTCTGTCGAAGTTAAATTAATATCGTTTGATGTGCTTTTAATATCTATGTCTCCAGTTGCTGTTTGTGTAATTGCTCCTGTAGTTAAAAGTGTTGTCCCATTACTTCCTGAATTTAATTCTATCCCTTTTGTTGATGGTGTTATAATTTGTAAATCATCTAAACTTCTAATTTTATAATTTAGTGCTGTTGTATTATTTAGTGTTAAATCAAAACCTGTTGAAGTTGCTGATGTTAAAAATAAAGAGTTTGTAGCTCCAGTTCCTGTTGATGTTAAACTTAAACTTCCAGCTGTAGTAATTGCTCCTCCGCCTGTTGAAGTTGCATTAAATCCATTACAGTTTATAGCTGTGCCTCCTGTACTTGTTAATGTTGTAGTTGATGGTGTATCTATTGTTATAGCTCCAGTTGCATTTATATCTAATGTTGCACAGTTTACTTCTGTTTCTAATGTCGATGTTAGTATTATATTTTCTAAACTTGTTAGTTCTATATTTTTAACTGCATCACAATCTATTTTTTCGGCTGAATTTATTTCTATAGGTCCAACATTTGATGTCGTTTCTATTCTAGTTTTTCCTAATGTATTAGATAATTTCATAACACCATCAGCAGTTAAATTTAGATTTTGAGCTGAATTAATATTTAAATCAAAGCCTATAGATGTTGTTGCTATATTTAAAGTTTGGTCTGAATTTAAAGTCATCTCTCCTATACTTATTATTTTTGTATAATCTGAACTATCTATTTCTACCTTTGTTGTATTTACATCTAATAATACTGTGTTCATTTCTATTTCTGTTGTTCCTGCTACTGTTGTTTTAGCTCCTGATGTTAAATTTATATTATTACCTTGAACATTCATGTCAGCAGTTGTTGTTAAAGTTGTATTATTTGCTCCACTATCTACAGTTAATAATCCATTAGTTACTATATTTAAAATTCCTGTTGATTCTATACCAAAAGTGTCTGTAGTTGCATTTGTTAAAGTTATATCTGTGCCGTCTGTGTTTGTTGTTATTGTGATAGCATTACCTGTTGTTTTACTATTTGTAATTGCTATATTTCCATTAGATGTTGCTGTTATTCCACCAGCTGAAAGTAGTTCTATATCGTTAACGTCTGTGCTTAATTTTATTTTACCTAATACACTTGTGGCTGAAATATTAATTTCATCATTAGCATTTATATTTACTTGTCCAGCACTTGTTAAAGTTGTATTAGCATATAAGGTATTTAAATTTAAGGCTCCAGACTGAATTGTCATAATTCCTCTATTATTATCAAATGAATTTCCTTTTTCTTGTATTATCTCGCCATCATATGCATTTGCTCCTGCACTATCTCCTAACATTTCCATTATTACTTTATTATTTGGAATATCCCTATACATTCTTATTTGCTGTGAAAATCCATTCTTCTTTAAAAATGTATTTGAATCTGTATAAGTTGATTCATTTGTTGCTGTTAATTGTTTAGCTAATGTTCTAGATGAACCTAAATTATTTCCATAATAATATCTAAATGATGAATCAGCATTTCCATCTATTTCAAAATTAAAATGATTTGATGAACCTGTGTATGAATTCCATATTCCAGTAAAATCATAATCATTTCCTGTATTATTATCATATATTACTATTTTTTTAGCATTACGATTTGCTCTACTAATATATAAATAATCATCTACTGTTAATGAATTAGTTACTTTTAAATTATTTATACCATATAAAAAACTAGCCGAACTACTAGATGGTAATTCTACAGCATCTGAACCAATTGCTCCTCCTGTATTATTAATATGAACTACACGGGAAAATGTTGTTCCTGATAAAGCGCCCCATGTAATATCTGTTGTTTTAACTTGTAAA
>JACCDW010415099.1_pt1 | contig 19560 bp, 12 predicted proteins | sample 7449781 | NCBI WGS metagenome assembly JACCDW01 (sample SAMN15323449, study PRJNA562643) | freshwater metagenome | isolation source: river surface water | place: USA:Blue River Watershed | collected 2017-08-18
AAATGAATCCAACCTTTTGCAGAACCAACACTCAATACAGAACTCAATAGCAATAATAAAGAGCTTATATATCCAAATTTAGTTTCCGATTTATTTAAACCAGAGAATAATACAATAACTGCGGTAAAAAATAATATATAAATGGAAATCATGACAATACTCCTTTCGCTTTGATCAATTCTATTATTGAGTTAATGGATAATTGAACACTATCTAAAATAACTTGTGGGAACAGACCTAAAAACAATACAAAAACAACTACAATTCCAAGAGAAAAAATCTGACCTAAATTTAATTTACCAATAGATTTATCGCCATCACCAAATAAACTAAATTGAAGCATTCGAAGCATGTATGCAGCGCCCAAAATTATTGTAATTCCGGCAATAACTGCCATGGTAGGTTTCTCGTCAAACACACTTTTTAATAACAAAAATTCTCCTGGGAAACCATTAGTTAATGGAACCGCGGCCGCACCCAAAGCGATCACAACAAATGAAATGGTAAACCAGCGATTGTTTTTTGCTAGACCGCCTAAATCAATTAGATTTCTGCTTCCCGTATTTGATTCAATAATCTCAACAGCTAAGAACAGACCGAATACATTTATTCCGTGCACCACCATTTGCAATACACTGCCTTGCAACCCTGTCAATGATATAGTGAAAATACCTGCTGCAATTAAACCAACATGCGATAATGATGAAAATGCAATTAGTCGTTTTATATCTTGCTGTCTTAAGGCGATAATAGCACCATAAATTACTCCTGCTACGGACAAAGACAAAACAATTGGCTTGAAATACTCAATAGATTCTGGAAAAACGGGCAAATACCAACGTATTAGTCCATATAATCCCATTTTCAACATGATAGCAGATAACAACATAGACCCAACGGATGGCGAATGAGTATAGGTATCTGCCTGCCAAGAATGAAATGGTATTAGTGGGATTTTAACGGCAAAAGCCAATAAAAAACCACCTCCAAGCCAAATAGATTCATTTAAAGAATAATTAGCTGCTAAAATATCGGAATAGGCAAATGAAAAATTTGTTTTAAAAATTACAATATACATCAACGATGCTAGCATCGCTAAACTTCCAATGAAAGTAAATAGAAAGAACCTCAATGTTATTTTAAAAGCATTTCCATGCTTCATAGAGAGTGTAATAAAATAAATCGGCAACAAGGCTAATTCCCAAAAAATATAGAACATCAGTCCATCTCTTGCCATGAACACACCATTTAATGCTCCTTGCATAGCAAGTGCTAGTGCGGTATTTCTAACTCTGTTTTCATCGTCTTTTATTCCTGTCAATACAATTAATGGCAACAAACCATTGGTTAACAACAACAACATACCTGACAGTCCATCGTATCCCAATGTGAAACGAAAATTTTGAGACAACCATGGCAAATCTGCTAAAGTGTTATTCAAGAAGTTTGAGCCTGAACCACTTGTGTAAAATAAATTAATAGCAAAAATCATGGGAATTGCTGCCAAAACAAATGCTATCCATTGATTCGCTTTTTTGCCAATCAATGAAAAAATAATGGCTGCTAATATTGGTAAAAATATAAGTATCACGATTAGAATAAATTAATAGCCAACAAAATTGAAACTGCAACAACCATATAAATTAGGTAATATTCGATATTGCCATTTTGAATTTTGGACAACAAGGAAGAAATCCATGAAGGAGTTTTTCCAATAGAATCTGTTATCCCTTTTACCGCGATATCATCTACCAAACCATCGGTAATGGTTCCAGCAATTTCTACAGGAGCCACTACCCCTGTATCATAAATTTCATCCACATAAAACTTATTTGCCAAAACCTTACCCAATCCTACCATTTGTTCGTCCTCCTCAGGTACACCATTTTTGGAGACATATTTTATTCGCATTGCGATAAACGCAATTACAAATACACCCACTGCAGCAGCAAGTAGCATCCATTCTGTTGAACTAGAAACTTCTGGACTATGCTCTGCAAACTTATACATAGGTGCCAAATAACTACTGAAAGCTCCGGATATCTTATGACCGAAATAGTGCGGAAGATTAAGTAATCCACCTAATACTGACAAAATTGCTAGAAAAATAAGCGGCAAAGTCATTGTAATTGGACTTTCGTGCACTTTATCCAATGGATAGTGGGTGTTTCTGTAAGTTCCATGAAACGTTACAAAAAACATTCTAAACATATAGAAACCTGTTATGGAGGCTGAAACCAATGCTAATCCCCAAACAATTGGATTGTGTGAAAATGCATGCAACAAAATTTCATCTTTAGAAAAGAAACCACTTAGAAATGGAAATCCGGTGATAGCCAAAGTCCCTATTAAAAAGGTAATGTAGGTTACAGGCATTTTCGACCTTAAACCTCCCATTTTTCGTATATCTTGCTCGTGGTGCATTCCGTGAATAACACTACCAGATCCCAAGAATAATAGTGCTTTAAAGAATGCATGCGTTGTTAAATGGAACATGGCTGCAGTATATGCACCGCATCCCAATGCAACAAACATCAATCCTAACTGACTTACTGTAGAATAGGCCAACACCTTCTTTATATCATTTTGCTTTAAACCAATGAGAGCAGCAAATAACGATGTAGCTAAGCCTACCCACATGATAACATCCGATGCTAACGCGGTTTGATAATATAACGCCTGTGACCTAACAACCAAGTAGACACCTGCCGTAACCATAGTAGCCGCGTGAATTAACGCAGAAACGGGCGTTGGCCCTGCCATTGCATCTGGAAGCCAAGTGTACAATGGAATTTGAGCACTTTTACCCATGGCACCCACAAATAATAACAATGCTATTGCTGTTAAGGTGTGCGTTGGAGTTACTCCGGAAGCTATTTGATCAAATACTACTGTATAATCAAATGATTTAAATTCCTTAAATATCAAAAACAAACCCAACAGCAAGCCTAAATCACCAATTCTATTCATCACAAAGGCTTTACGAGCTGCTTTACCGTAATTAAGGTTTTTATACCAAAAACCAATTAATAAGTATGAGCAAAGTCCTACACCTTCCCAACCAAAAAACAACATGATAAAGTTTGAACCCAACACCAATAATAACATGTTGAATACGAAAAGATTCAAATAAGCGAAAAACTTATAATAACCTTCATCTTCTTTCATGTAACCCATTGAATACAAATGAATCAATGAACCAATCCCAGTAATTATTAATGTCATCCATCCACTCAAACGATCGAAAGTAAACGCTACATCAATCTGCATTCCACCCACTTGCAAGAAAGTAAACCATTTCTGTGAAACAGCCTCTCCTAAAATGGATTTTTCCAAAAACATATGTAGGGCGAATGCAAATGAAAGAACTACCGATAATGTTGAGACTAATCCTACTATCTGTTTGGGTAAATATTTCCCTACAATACCACTTACAAGGAAACCAAGTAAGGGTAATAAAATAATTATGCTCATGTTAACCTTTCAATTGATCTAAGAAACTCACATCAGTTTTTCGAGTATTTCGATAAACCATTACTAAAATCGCTAATCCAACTGCGGCTTCGGCTGCTGCCACAACCATTATGAAAAATACGAAAATTTGTCCATCCGCATCACCCATGTAAGTAGACAATGCTGTAAATAATAGATTAACGGCATTTAACATTAATTCAATACACATCAGTAACACAATTGCGTTTCTTCTGAAAAGTACACCAAACAGACCGATTGAAAACAAAACGGTACTCAGATATATATAATGACTAATGTCTAAATTTTGAAAAATCATCCCAATAACTCCTTATTACCTTTATCTCTTTTACCCAATAAAACTGCACCTACCATAGCTGCTAGAAATAGCGCTCCTGATAATTCAAAAGGAACTAAAAAGCGCGTAAACAATGTTTGACCTAATGCTTTTACCAATCCGATACCTTCAACTGGATGCTTCACTACGTTTTCTCCAGCTTTTTGAAAAGCCGCAGTGATGACCAACAATAACAAACCGGCAGAGATTGCTGCCGCAATCCCCCATAAATTGGATTTCACAGGCTCTGCATCTTTATTCAAATTCAGTAGCATTAATACGAATAAGAACAAGACCATGATTGCGCCCGCATAAACGATCAAATTAACAATCGCCAAAAACTGAGCATTTAAAAGTACGTAGTGTGCTGAAATACTAAAAAAAGTTAATATCAAAGCTAAAACACTGTGTATTGGGTTTTTACTTGTAACAACGTACAGCGCCGATAAAATTGTAAAAAACGACAATACCAAAAATGGTATGGGCAAATTATTAAACATACTTATTGATAAGTCCAAACTTGTCTTTTAGAAACATCCACACGCTCGTCAATTTTTTCAACGAGTTTATCTTTACCATAGATAAAATCTTGACGGTTAAACTCGGCGTCAACAATTCTATCTGTTAAGAAAATTGCCTCTTTAGGACAAGCTTCTTCACATAATCCACAGAAAATGCAACGAAGCATGTTAATTTCATATGTGGCAGCGTATTTTTCTTCACGGTATAGATTTTCCTCACCTTTTTCTCTTTCGGCAGCGACCATAGTAATTGCCTCTGCAGGGCAAGCTACAGCACACAAACCACAAGCGGTGCAACGTTCTCTTCCCTGATCATCTCGCTTTAAAACATGTTGTCCTCGGTAAACTTCGGCCCTAGGTCTTTCTACCTCAGGATAAGCAACAGTATTTTTTTTGCTAAAGAAATGCTTCAAAGTAATCCACATCCCTGCTAAAATCGCTGGCAGATAAATTCTCTCCGCGAACGACATATTTTTGTCTACTACTTGTTTGGATCTACTTGTTAGTGGTTGCATAACAATTATTATAGGTTCTACCTAATTAACTATCCGCGGATATGCTTTGTTTTAACCTTGTATTTTTTTCTTAGTTCGCCTGGTTTTTTCATCTTACGAACAACATTCATATCAATATCAGAAACCAACGTTTCGCCATCTTTCAATTTAATGGTTAAGGTTGGGTCTTCAATTTTGGCATAACTTACTTCCCATTTCCCATTTTTCACTTTTTTACCGGGAATAATTGCCATAGTAGAAGCAGAAGTTACGTAAATCTCCTCTGCATTTCGTGTTTTATCAATGATTAATGTCTTTTTCGTCTTACCAGCAGTTCCACAAATGTAAACCGTGCCGTTGCAAGTCGCAGGGAATGATAATTTTATCTTGTCCTTACCTCTGTTTACGGACAATTTTTTATTTTTATCTGGCTTTAATGCGTTTTCACCGTCTTTTGTATAAACCATTAATTTAGCCTTTTTGTAAGTTGTTGCATCTACATTCATAGATAATGACATAGGAACTTTTGCACAGGTATCACCAGGCATACGGATGTCATATATACCCGCCCAATTTAAACCTTCACCTTTTGCAGTATTTAGAGGAGCACCACTGCCGATAATCTCTTCCATGCTGCTAAACTTTTTAATTCGAATGCATTTATCAGCTCCACGAGGACAAATCTTTTTTAATTCGCAAATCCCAATTGTTAAATACAAACCATTTCCAACTAAAACAGTGGTATCACGATTGCATGTATCTTTTGCTATAACTACGGGTTTTGGTTTTTCTTTTGGTTTTGGTTTTTCGTAAATTGTGATCTCAACACGACGATTTCTTGCTTTTTTCTCTGCACTTGTTTCACCCTCTCTTGGTTTGGATCTACCAAAATAAGCTTTCGCCATAAATGCTGTATCAATTCCGTTTTCCTGTAAAAAACTGTAAACGTTGTCTACTCTGCCCTTAGACAATCTCAAGTTTGCATCATCATCACCTGTACTGTCTGTATGTCCAGTTAAAACCAAACGAAAGTCTTCCTTAATAGATAATGTATCCAATAAGGAATTCAATTTTTGAATTTCCACACCTTTTATTACAGCCTTGCCGGTTTCAAAATAAATCTGAACCGCAGGAGAGATTTCCTTAGGCTTAGGTGCGGCAGGTTTGGTCTTAGGTTTGGTTTGTGCATTTGCCACAGTTGACATAACTGCAACTAGACACATAAAAATTATCCTAAAATGTTTCATTTTTTTGTTTGCGAAAATAAGCTTTTTACTTTATCACGTCCATAATTCAAACTATAATTCATTCGATTTTTCCAAAAAATAATTATTTGGTCCATTGAACTGAAGTTATTCGACTTGATTTCATACCTTATTTGGTTAATTTCGCAATATTCTGTAAAGATGAAAAATACCAAATTACAAACATATTTACGTGGAGTTTTATTACTTATTTCAATTATATCAATTGAATTTATTTCTGCGCAAATAGCAAAAACACAAGTTGTTCAATTGCAGGCTAAGGCATTAATGGATGGAAGTATCCGCTTAGAATGGCCACTGCAAAATTTCACAGGAAATTACGTAGTGTATAAACGAGACCTAAGCATGACTATTGGTACATGGTCTTCGGCAATTGCTACCTTAGATGCTGCTTCAACATCGTATATTGACAAAACCACAAAGACTGGTGATGAGTGTGAATATCTTGTGGCAAAAGTAGAAAATAGTAAAACTGCCGCTCTCGGATACATTCAATCTGGAAATAAACTTAAGCCGGTAGCTAACCGTGGTAGTATCATTTTATTAATAGATAGTTCGTACCAATCTTCACTATCCACAGAAATCAATCAACTTGAATTGGATTTAATGGCTTCCGGTTGGATTACATTCAAACTCTTTGCAGGTAGAAATGAGAAAGCCTCTATTGTAAAGGATCGGATTTCCAAATTGATGGATAGTAAAGTAGAGCGTCCAAAGTCGTTGTACATTTTAGGACATGTTCCTGTTCCTTATTCTGGCTATTTTAGTTCAACGGGTGATCGACCGCCACCAGATGGTCACGTTGAGGGCAGTGGAAATCATACCGGGGCTTGGCCAGCGGATGTATATTATGGTGACTTTGCAGGTGTTTACACAGATAGATCTGTAACATGTACAACGGGTACAGATCCAAGAAATCATAACATTCCAAACGATGGAAAATTTGACCAATGCAATACCTATGAGAATATCGAACTAGAAATTGGAAGGGTTGATTTTTATAATTTACCAGTTTTTGGCGGTAACGACACCCAATTAACAAGAGAATATTTAAACAGAGTCCACAAATGGAGAAATAATGAAATCCCTTATGTTTCCAGAGCATTAATCGACAATAATTTTACCGGTTTGAATTTAGCATCTACAGGCTATCATAATTTACCCACTTTTGTAGGGATTGATAGTGTATTCGATAATCGTGATTATTTTACGGCACAAACTCAAGGTAATTATTTGTGGAGCTACGGTTGTGGTGCAGGTAGTTATTCAAGTTGTGCTGGTGTAGGCAGATCTGAGGATTTTGCAAACAATAGAAATACGTTCAACAATATTTTCACTTTGTTAGCTGGGAGTTTCTTTGGCGATTGGGATTCCAGAAATAATTTAATGCGTTCTTCTTTAGCCGCGGGTTCATTGGCTTGTGCTTGGGGCGGTATTCCTAAATGGTATCTGCACCATATGGCGATGGGTTACAATATTGGTCTTGGAGCCAAACTTACTCAAAACAATTTCCAAGGGTATTTCGATGGTGCTTTTAATGCTTCCGGCAGAGGCGTTCATATAGCGCTTTTAGGCGATCCGTCGTTAACCATGATACCGGTTTCACCCGTAACTAACCTTAAGGCAATATCAGAAAATGGCAGTGTTAAATTAAGCTGGAACAAAGCAAATGGGAAGGTTGATGGTTACTATATTTATTTATTCGATAAAACTACAGGTAAGTTCACCTTGGCCTCAGAAATTCGTTGTCCAAATCAAGTCTCCTATACCACAGATACATTCTATCAAGACAATTGTAATTGGTCTTCTGGTAACTACACCTATGCTGTTCGAACAATGGCAATAACAGAAACTGGGTCTGGTACTTATGAAAATTTAAGTATGGCGTCTTTCGCTGAAGTTTCCCATACCAATAATACTACAGAAATTAATGCTCCAACCATATCAGTTTACCCTAACCCAACAATGGGTACAATTAACATTCATGGGGTGAATTCGAATAATTTAAAAAGTATCACTGTGTATTCAATAAATGGAAAGATCATTTTCACTGTGGATGAGAAAATAATGAGAAATCAATATAATCCTTCATTAATTCAAATTCCAACAGATAAAATAGGGTCAGGAATTTTCAACTTAGAGATTACTGATACACATAAAAGTACAAACATTACTGTATTTGTACCTTAATTTAAACTGATATTAATTCTACAAAAACAATATTAACACATTCGCAAATAGTCATTGCGTAAATCTGTTAATAATCCTTATTTTCGCGGACTTATTTTTGCAATAATTAGTATTTATGAAAGATACAATTCTTTATTTAATTCCCTTGCTTGGTGTTGTTGGTCTGATTGTAATGGCCATCAAAAGCGCATGGGTGAGTAAACAAGATGCAGGTGACGACAACATGCAGCGATTGGCGGGATTCATTGCACGCGGTGCTATGGCCTTTTTAAGGGCCGAATGGAAAATCCTTAGTTACTTTGTGGTAATTGCCGCTATTTTATTAGCCTGGTCTGGTACATTCAAAGGCACTGAAGAACATCCCATTCATTCTAGTCCAATTATCGCCATTTCCTTTATTATTGGAGCTGTTTTATCTGCATTTGCCGGATATATCGGTATGAATATCGCGACCAAAGCAAACGTTAGAACCACTCAAGCCGCAAGAACAAGTTTATCTCAGGCATTAAAAGTATCGTTTAATGGCGGTACTGTTATGGGATTGGGTGTTGCTGGTTTAGCCGTTGTTGGTTTAGGTTCTTTGTTTATTGTATTTTTACAATTATTCAATGTAACAGAAATTAACAGCGATCAAATGAAAACAGCCATTGAAGTCTTGGCTGGATTTTCTTTGGGTGCTGAGAGTATAGCTTTGTTCGCTCGTGTTGGTGGTGGTATCTATACTAAAGCCGCTGACGTTGGAGCGGATTTAGTTGGTAAAGTTGAGGCTGGTATTCCAGAAGATGATGTTAGAAACCCTGCAACTATCGCCGATAACGTTGGTGATAACGTTGGTGACGTTGCCGGTATGGGAGCCGATTTATTTGGATCCTATGTTGCTACTATTTTGGCCACTATGGTTTTGGGACAGGAAATCAAAGCAGTTGATAACTTCAATGGATTATCCCCTATCCTATTACCTATGGTAATTGCAGGTCTTGGTTTAATTTTCTCAATTGTAGGTACATGGTTTGTAAAAGTTAAAAACGAAACTGATAGTGTTCAAAAAGCGTTGAACTTAGGAAATTGGTCTTCTATTGTATTAACTGGAATCGCTTCGTATTTCGTAGTATATTATTTATTGCCTGAAAATTTAAGCTGGTTCAACCCAGAAAGAGGTGCTGATTTTACCCGTGGCGGTGTATTTGCTGCTATCGTAGTGGGATTATTGGTAGGTACTTTAATGAGTATTATTACTGAATATTACACTGCAATGGGTAAAAGACCCGTTTTATCAATCGTAAAACAGTCTGGAACAGGTCACGCAACAAATATTATTGGCGGGTTAAGCGTAGGTATGGAATCTACTGTGTTACCTATACTAGTGTTAGCTGGCGGAATTATGGGTTCTTATTATTTCGCTGGATTATATGGTGTTTCTATTGCTGCTGCTGGGATGATGGCAACTACGGCCATGCAATTAGCGATTGATGCATTTGGACCAATCGCGGATAATGCTGGTGGTATTGCCGAAATGAGTCAATTACCCGAAGAAGTTCGCGGTAGAACAGATAATTTAGATGCGGTTGGAAATACAACTGCAGCAACAGGTAAAGGATTTGCTATTGCCTCTGCAGCTTTAACTTCGCTTGCATTGTTTGCTGCATTTGTGGGGATCTCTGGAATTACAGCAATTGATATTTACAAAGCCGATGTTTTGGCAGGTTTATTCGTTGGGGGTATGATTCCTTTTATATTCTCATCTTTAGCCATCGCTGCTGTAGGTAGAGCTGCTATGGACATGGTAAACGAAGTTCGTAGACAATTCCGTGAGATCCCTGGAATCATGGAGTATCAAGCTCAGCCTGAATACGAAAAATGTGTTGCTATTTCTACTAAAGCATCTATTCGTGAGATGTTGATGCCTGGAGCAATTGCGTTGGTTACACCTGTGATTGTTGGATTTATTTTTGGCCCCGAAGTATTGGGTGGCTTGTTAGCTGGAGTGACTGTTTCTGGTGTGTTAATGGGTATATTTCAAAGTAATGCTGGTGGTGCTTGGGATAATGCGAAAAAGTCCTTTGAAAAAGGAGTTGTTATTAATGGCGAAACCTATTACAAGAAGTCTGAACCACACAAAGCATCTGTAACCGGAGATACCGTTGGTGATCCATTTAAAGACACCTCTGGTCCATCAATGAACATCTTGATTAAGTTAATGTCAATCGTTTCCTTGGTTATCGCACCTTTCATCGCTGGAAAAACTTTTGGAAGTGCTAGGACTGGTCAAAACTGTAAACCTGTTGTTGAATGCTCTATGGATGCTGGCAATTGTTCTTCTGCTAACAAATGTGATATGAGCAAATGCGCCACTATGACTAAAGAACAGTGCGCTGCTTATTGCGATTCTATGGGTTGTTCTACTGAAGACAAAGCCGCCTGTCTTGCTAATTATGATACCAATGGCAAATACATTGGAAAATCCGATTGTTGCAAGGAAAAAGAAGCTTCTAACCATGAAGGATGCTCCAATGAGCCTGCGTGCAAAGAAGATAACGATAAAACGTGCAGCAAAGGTGATGCTTGCTGCAAAGCAAAAAAATAACAATATCACATCATATTCAAAAAAAGCCATCCTAACGGATGGCTTTTTTTGTGCTCTATTTTTCTCAATATTTATTAGGTGAAATTATGTGTTTGCGAATTTAAAAAAGGACTAGGTCAGCTATTGGAAAACCAATTATCCATTAATATTTCAATTATTTGCCATTCCAACTTACAATTTTTAAGTTTTAATTGGAGCAAAAAAAAACCTCAATTGATACACAACTGAGGTTTTTTTATATTATTTATTTGGTTCTGATTTTAACCAAAAAAACTTAATACTGTGTAATATACAGCGTTAATTTAATTAAAAATACACACCTATTAACAACTGAGTTAATATAAAATTGGAAGTCCGATTCCTGAATTTTCCTTTGCAAATTTATTATATGTTGAAACCAATACATCTAACTGACTATTTAAACGTTGAATCTCATTTTCAACCATCAACAATTTCTGTATATGTGTTTTGGTTGGGGCATTTAATGCATCAAAACAAGAATAAAATACAGAATTAAATAAATCATTTAAACTCTCATTAGTTTCAAATTCTTCTGAAGCCAATACACTATTTCCTTCTAAAAGTATTTTAATTGGATTCAAAAGTTGCTGTAAATCAAATGAAACTTTTGCAAAGTCGCGAGTATTTGAATTTATTATTTCCGCAGCATTTTTCATCGCGTATATACCCTGTTGTGCATTGGTAACGCGGTTATTGAGCGCTCCTAATTTTTGTTTGACTTCAAATATCTGTTGGACTTGTTTTTGTTTCTCCACCTTTGAAACAACTGGAATACTTGGCTGTAAAAGATAATCCACCTTGATTTCTTGATAACCAGAAGTTAAAACCGTACCTGCACCTGCATTTGAATAATCAATCCACTCCAACGCAGCATAATAAGTACCTTCTGAAACGTACGGTCCCCAACCTATTGGATTGTTTTTTGTAGAATTGATTGGAACTGATGGATCGGAATAACGTAAATTCCATTCGATTTTAGACAATCCTTTATTATTCGTTATCGGGAATTTAGCAACTGTATTCTTATCGGTTATTTCTGCAGAGCTACGAATAACCATAAATACTTTTGAAGATATTTCATTGGATTCTGCAATAATTGAATCTTTAGCAGGATAGATAAGTGCTAGAGGAGATTTAACGGAGGCTTCTTCGCGTTTTTTTCTTCGACTTTCTACTGTTGAAAATTCTTTGTCAAAAACATAATAGATCGTCGCACCAGCTGTGGGATTTGGCGCTGAAAAACGAGATGCGCCCTTATGCCCGTTACCTGATCCTCCTAACGGAGTTGACGGAATGAACAACTTTGCAGGAGAAATCGGTAAAATGTAATTTTGAATCTTTGGATTTTTTTGTGTTATATAGGATTTAAACTCTCTAATTTTTTGATATTCATCGCAAACTGCAAATCCTCTACCAAATGTTGCCAAGACCAAATCATCTTCAGACTCCTGAAAGACCATGTCTTTAATGGCAATAGGAGGTAAACCGCCTTGCCAATTATGGAATTGTTGTCCACCATTAAAACTTATGTATAAACCAAACTCTGTACCTATCAATACTAACTCTGGATCTTTAAAATCTTCTATTACTGTTTTAACCGGTCCATTATCTGGCAAACCAGTAGTAATTTTAATCCATGGTGAATTAGGGGATTTCTTGTAAACATAGGGTTTAAAATCTCCAAATCGATGGTGATCTAAAACTGCATATAGATTTCCTGAGTTTGGAGAGGCATATACCATGGATACAAAAGGATGGCCCACGCCATTTGCTTGACCTTTTGGTGCGTCGGGGAATACCATTTCACCAGAATGATCAGCACCCGCTTTAATCCAAATATCGCTGTTAACTTGCTTAACCCATACTAGGCCGTCATCGGTACCTGCATATAATTCACCGTTTTTACCTTCGCTTAGTGTGGTAATATTCCCATAAATACTAGTGCTTTGATTTTTAACAACCGCATTTATACCCCAAACCTTCCCCATCACTGGTAACGTATTCCGATCAATACCTCTGGATAAATCACCACTTATTGGTGTCCACGAATCGCCTCTGTCTTCGCTTTTAAACACTCTATTGGCAGCAAAATACAATACGTTAGGGTTGCTACGTGAAATAATCAAAGGGGCATCCCAATTCCAGCGCAAAGGAGCTTCATAAACACCAACAGTTGGCTTGATATCAACGGCTTCACCCGTTAATTTATCATATCTAACCAAACCGCCATATTGCCATTGACTGTAAACAATATTTGGGTTGGTAGGATCAACTTGCGATTTAAACCCATCTCCACCCACGGTTACAAACCAATCGTCGTTACTAACTCCATTAGCCGAATTATTGCGCGAGGGACCACCTAAGGTATTATTATCTTGAGTTCCACCGTAGATGTTATAAAATGGCTTTGCGTTATCCACAGAAGCACGATAGAATTGAGTAATTGATATATTATCCTTGAAATTCCAATGTTGAGCATTATCAAACGTTTCATACAATCCTCCATCGCAGCCTACTAACCAATGAGAAGCATTTTTAGGATCAATCCATATTGCATGATTATCTACATGCTTATTCGATTCACCTGCATTTCTTAAGGTTTTACCGCCATCATCGGAAACTTTCAAATACGTATCCATGATGAAAATTCTATTTGCATTGGTGGGATCCGTGAAAATCTCTTGATAATAATTCCCTGCGGTAAAAAAACTGTTTTGTTTAGTCCAACTTTCTCCATAGTCATAACTAACAAAAATCCCTCCTTTGCCTTCCTCTGCTTCTATCATGGCATACACTAGGCCCGCTTTTAACGGAGAAGTAGCCACAGTAATTCTACCAACATCGCCACCAGGAAGACCAGAGGTTAATTTTTTCCAAGTTCTACCATGATCTGTACTTTTGTAAAGTGCAGATTCCGGTCCGCCACCTAGATAAGTCCATTCATGTCTTATTCTTTGATGAAAAGCTGCGTAGATTGTGCCATCTATCGTAGGATCAAGATGAATCTCATTACAACCTGTTTTGTCCGAAACATGATAAATTCTATTCCAAGTTTTTCCTCCATCTTCGGTAAAGTATAATCCTCTTTCCCCGCCTTCTTTCCAGACAGGTCCATATACGGCTACCCATACTTTATTGGAATTATTTGGGTCAATTTTTATCATTCCTATATGTTCAGATAATTTCAATCCCATGTTTTGAAATGATTTACCGCCATCTAGACTTTTATAAATCCCGTTTCCATAGCCAACACTTCGCTGATTATTATTTTCGCCAGTTCCTACCCAAATGATATTCGGATTTTTTGAATCAATGGCCAAACAACCAATGCTTTGTGTACCGTAATTGTCGAAAATAGGCTTGTAGGTAATACCTGCGTTGGAAGTTTTCCAAACGCCACCATAAGCCGCTGCAAGGTAATATTCCGATGAATTTATTGGATTTACTGCAATATCAACGATTCTACCGCTAGTTGTTGCAGGTCCAATCAGTCGGAAATTAACCTGATTTAAAATGGGTTTAATCAGAGAGTCTGCCCCCCCCACTACTTTTGAGTTATTACTACCCTTTACGGATGCTTTTTGCGTAAACGCAGGTGTTAATACCAAGCTTGTCAATATTAAACTTATATATTTCTTTTTCATTACTTAATGGAATTAAAATGATCAATTAATTTATTGGAGACTGCTGTCCAAGAGAAGGTATTTCTCACATGATTTCCGCCAGATTCGCCAAGTCTCTTTCTAAGTTCATCCGATTGTAAAATAGAGATCACATGCTGTGCAAACGCTGAAGGGTTATCGGCCATAAGAATACCATCATTATGTGGAATCCCTAAACCCTTAAAACCAACGTTTGAGCATACTACAGCTTGATTCATTGATAATGCCTCTAATACTTTATTTTGTGTACCAGCACCAATTCTCAATGGTGAAACAACCACATGTGCTTTTGCATATTCGTCTGCTAGATTTTCGATAAATCCAGTAACTTTTACTCTATCCGATGACAATTCTAACACTGATTTAATGGGACGCTGTCCCGCTATGATAAATTCAGCATTTGGAACACTTTCTAAAATTGTAGGAAAAATATCCTTAACAAAATAATGAACAGCATCCACATTCGGGGCGTAATCCATATTCCCTGTAAACAAAATCCTATTTTGGATAATTGAATCTTCTCCCCGCGGCTGAAATGTTTGTATGTTAACTCCATTAGGCAATAAATCAACATTGTATATTCCTAATTCATTTAAATACAATCGGTCTTCATCGGAACAAACCAATACTTTTTTAAAAGTTGGTAATACTCTCTGTTCATATTTTACTAATCGTTGATACTCTAAATTTCGAATCCATTTTTCAATTGGATTTTTTGCCGCAACTACCCTTCTTTTCCAATAAAGACTAAATGCGTCGGGCAAATCTAATATGGCATTGGTTGGAACAGATGTTTCAAAATATTGTGCCATTCGAATATGTTGAACATGTATTGCATCAAATTGATTTTTTTGTAAGGTCTCTTGTAATTTAATTTTAAAGGATTTAGATCGAAAATATGCAACTTGTAATGGTCTATTGGTAAATAAACCCAACAATGTAGTTATCAAGGAATGCCACTTAGGCTTATATATCCATGAAATTGATTTGAACAACAATCTTCGTTTATGAAATGATATTGACTGCTCAAATCCAGTTTTCAAATCAATGGGTTGCAATAAGTGCTCTACTGAGTTACGATCTCCTTCATTTTCAGCAATAGTAATTAATTGTAAATCATTGTTTAGCGACAATTCTGTAGCTAAATTATAAATTTTCAATTTATCTCCACGATACGGTGGATAAGGCATTCGATTAGCAACGAAGAGAATCTTCACAAAACAAAAATATTGGATAAGTTTTAGATAATTTGCTTAATTCTTTGGCCGCCCATGAATATCGTTTATAAATGCTAATTAAACTCATTGGAAATCGAGAAAAATCGCATTAGGTTTGTATTCTATGGTATCAATTAGCCATCGAATCGCAGAAATTACGGAGAGTCAAACATTAGCTATGACAAAACTTTCAAGAGAATTGAAAGGTCAAGGAATTGATGTTATAAACTTAAGCATTGGTGAACCGGATTTTGATACGCCTTCAAATATTTGCGAGGCGGCAACTAAAGCCATGAACGATGGATTTACACATTATCCTCCAGTAGCTGGTTTTCCAGAATTACGATCCGCCATAGCACAGAAGTTGCAACGTGAAAATAGATTATCCTATTCAGCGGAGAATATTTTGGTTAGCAATGGAGCAAAACATAGTATTTTAAATGTAATATTATCGATAATAAATCCAGGAGATGAAGTAATAATTCCGGCTCCATTTTGGGTGAGTTATCCTTCCATCGTGGAATATGCAGGTGGAAAACCGGTTTTCATCGAATCGGGTCCAGATCAAGATTTTAAAGTTTCATCGGATCAAATCAGATCCAATTTAACGGATAAAACAAAAGCAATTTTATTTTCATCTCCATGCAATCCTAGTGGTTCAGTATTAAATTATACAGAATTACTAGATTGGGTTCATGTATTGAAAGACTTTCCTTCAATAACAATAATTTCTGACGAGATTTACGAAAAAATCAATTACAGCGGTGCACATGTTTCTATTGCATCTTTCCCAGAGGTCTTTGATAGAACTGTGGTTGTAAATGGCATGTCCAAAGGCTATGCTATGACCGGCTGGAGAATGGGTTATATTGCTGGTCCAGTTGAGATAATAAAAGCGTGTGAGAAAATACAAGGACTTATGACATCGGGAGCTAATTCCGTTGCCCAAATAGCAAGTATTGAAGCGTTAAACGGACCTCAAGATTCTGTTGAGTCAATGGCAAATACATTTAAACTCAGACGAAATCTATTTCATTCATTGTTATCATCTATACCTGGAATTTCATGCAATTTACCTGCAGGTGCATTTTATTTGTTACCCGAAGTTTCGAGACTTTTCGGTAAAAGAACTCCTGACGGCGAATTAATTTCCAATGCTGAAGATTTATGTATGTATTTATTAATGCAAGGACATGTATCCACCGTTTCAGGAGCCGCGTTTGGTATACCCAATTGTATTCGATTGTCTTATGCAACCTCAGAAGAGAATTTAAAAATTGCCGCAGAAAGAATTTCTAATGCGATTGCAAAACTCATCGATTGATATTAACGTATTTTTGAAACATGAATTCCAAACAACTTGATTCCATCTTTGAGCAATTCAATAATAAACGCATTCTTATTGTTGGAGATGTAATGGTTGATAGTTACATCATTGGCAAGGTAGATAGAGTATCACCCGAAGCACCTGTTCCCGTTGTTGATGTAAATAGATTTGAAAATCGATTGGGTGGTGCAGGGAATGTTGCTTTGAATATAAAAGCTATGGGCGCCACTCCTATCTTATGTTCTGTTATTGGAACCGATAAAGAGGGCGATGATTTAATGTCGATAATGAGGTCATTGGATCTTAGTACTGCAGGGTTGGTACAAAGTGACAAAAGAAAAACAACAACGAAAACACGTGTTTTAGGAAATAATCATCAACTATTAAGAATCGATCATGAAATAACTAACGACCTAGATGTTGTTGACAGTTTTTTACTTGAACAAAGGTTCAATGAAGAATTAGAAAACATCGATGTTGTGATTTTTGAAGACTATAACAAAGGAGTCCTTCATGCTAAAAACATCGGTATTTTAATTGATTTGTGTAAGAAGAAAAATATACCAACGGTAGTAGACCCTAAGAAAACTAACTTTTTAGCATACAAAGAAGTTACCATTTTTAAACCGAATTTAAAAGAAATTAAAGAAGGTTTAAAATTAGAATCCGATCTAGATGACAAAGAATCAATCGAATCGGCTATCAAGCTATTGAAGTCTTCTCTGAACAATTCCATGACTTTAGTTACGCTTAGCGAGCGTGGGGTTGTCATCGAGGATGGCATTGACTTCCACCATATACCTGCACACATTAGAAATATTTCAGATGTAAGTGGAGCTGGAGATTCGGTTGTAAGTGTTGCTGCCTTGTGTTTATCTTGTAATTTAAAAAGTCCCCTGATTGCTGAAATCAGCAACCTAGCAGGTGGACTTGTTTGTGAAAAAACCGGAGTAGTTCCAGTTGATAAAAGTTTATTACTTGCAGAGGCTAAACGCATTGTTTGCCACTAAAATCTAGATAACTTAAATTAGATTTTTTAACCTATACTTTCATCGTAAGTATTTGAGTAAATCAGTCTGTATGTAGGCAAGACTCTTCAATTATACTTCAACCAATTTTTCACACATAAAAAAGGGTCGCTAAAAATAGCGACCCTTTTCAATTTAGTTATCTATTTATTTAACGTAACAGGGTTACTGTTCCATTAAACTCATAGGTTTTATCTTCAAAGGAAATTACTTCTACTTTGTACACATATACCCCTTGCATACATTCGGATCCATTGTAATTTCCATCCCAACCTTTATTCAAGTCATCGGTTTCATACAACTTCTCACCCCATCTATTGAATATTTTCAAATTGTAGGCTTTGAAGTTCATTGCGGTAACATTGAAAGTATTGTTCTTAGATGGTCCTGCCTCATCTGGGGTAAATACATTTGGAATATAAACGATAATATCAGGCCCAATATGAACATTCTGATTAAATGTATCTGAACATCCGTTATTTGAAGTAACAATTAACTTAATATTATATAGAGCCGTATCTTTTCCATAAGCAAATCTTGGATCGCGTGCTGTGGAAGTATCGTTAGCATTACCTGTTCCAAAATTCCAATTGTATGACAATGTAGGATTGAATGGATTTACGTCGATTGTACTCTGGTTAATCATTCTGAACTTAGGTAATGCCACTGTAGTATGGTAGGGAGGATCTGTTGAGAAATACGCCTTGGGTATTGGATATGCTTCTACTCCATTTGGCAAGCTTACTGTTGTTGCACAAGGACCTGCGGTATTAGTTACTGTTAATGAAACATCATATTTACCTTGAACCGAATAGGGAACTCCAACGGGGTTTTGTAATGTAGAAGTTTCTCCATTACCGAAAGTCCAAGCATAGGTCAACTGACCAGCAGGAATTCCTCTCTTTTCAACGGTGCTCCAATTAGTAATTAATGGTATACATCCATTTTGTTTAACCAACGGATCCAAATCAGGATATTGGTGTAAAATAATCTGAATACTATCACTTACTGGAGGACAAACATCGTTTGTAATTGGTAAGGTGGTTACTTTCAAGTATGCTCCGCCTTTCGTTTTATCACCTGCACCATGGGTATAACTGATATTTTCTGATCCGGTGTTATCTATTGTACCGTCTGATAATGATCCGTCAGGATGATTTTGTAATGTCCATAAAACTTTACCACCTACATATTTACTAGTACTTTGAATAGCAAATGGAGTTCCTTCGCAGGCCTGAGCTGGATCTGGGGTGGTGATGGTTATTTCTGGTTGGTTCCGTACCGATACGTTGTAGGTTTCTGTATCGCTACAGCCGTTGTTGTCCGTATAGGTGAATCGCAAGTTGTAGGGACCTTCTACGTTGTTAGCAGTTCCTTGGGTAAAGGGCTTGAATTTATTTCCATTCAACGTTACTCCGCTACTTACTGCTGTCCATACTGCCG
>JACCDW011426121.1_pt1 | contig 19558 bp, 22 predicted proteins | sample 7449781 | NCBI WGS metagenome assembly JACCDW01 (sample SAMN15323449, study PRJNA562643) | freshwater metagenome | isolation source: river surface water | place: USA:Blue River Watershed | collected 2017-08-18
CTGGATTGTGTCCCCTGCACTATTAGTGGTACTAACATCGCTGCCAGTTGTCGCTAGCAAAACGTACATATCATATTGGACACATCGATCGCTTGCGCCTACGTCTAAGTCGTTCCCTGCATTATTAGTGTAGTGCACGATGTTGGAAGCTGTATTTGAGTCACTAAATGCAAAATTGAGATCAACACAATCGATTGAAAAATTGGCGCCGTTAGTTTGTGAACGGTTGAGATCGGTATTGCGCGCAAATTGTAAACAGTTCATTGCAGTGGCCGCTACCTGGAAGGCAATTTCTGACTCACGCGCGGTTGCACCAAGACTCAACTGTTTTACGGTAATATCAAGCAGCGACAAACCAATTGATAACGCCACACTCGAAATAATAAGCGTGAGCAAGAGCGCAAAACCTCCTGTTTGTGGTGTGTGTTTATTCATAAATTCGATAGACAGCACTCGTTAATTCCACCGGCAAATTACTCCCTGCAAAAATAGTTGCATCCCATTCAACCCGTGATGTAATCAAAACACCATCGCCACCTGAAATATTTTCTAATCTAATTGTGCGTGTATACTTCGTTGCATCACCACCTCCAATAGTGTAGCGCGCTCTATTACTGCTCGCATCATACGACAATAGACAACTTTGCGATCCACAATCGCGAATGGTTGTCTGTGAGCTACTCAGCGCAGTAACGTCACCCGTCCCAATGAGTGCAATGTTGCATCCATCGGCACTAAAGCATGCACTCAACCGTGGGTTACTTGTCCAATCCCACCCATCATCAAGATTGCCGCTATTGATTGCCCCAACGAGCGAATCATTACGCATTGCTACCACCAGCTCAATACCTTCCTGTGCCAAGAAAAGTGCCGTGACCTGCTCTCGCGCGTAGTAACTACTCTGTAAACTTTTTGCAGCAATCGTCATTGGGCCAACGAGCGCTAAGAGCAAAATTGCTACCGCAACCAGTACTTCAACCAACGAATATCCTTTTGTCTGTGAGATAGTATGCATAACTATAGATCAAGTGACTGCTGAGTTACTGTTGTCTGCAATTGAAACCGTGACGTAACATTATCAAAATCACCCACTGAGCCCTCAATAAAAATTGTTACTAATGGGGAAACGTTATTCGTACCTGCATCAGTTCCGGTTACGACAAATTCGAGCGTCTCGATATCAACCTCAGGAGCTGTAACAGGTTGCCATGAACCATTGGCGAGCCGACGCTGGATCTCACCACGTCCCCCATTCACGTAGTGTCTAAAGCCAATGCGGCTATTGGACATACCTGCAGTCAAACTACCGCCCGTTTCGGTAAAGACAAATCCGTTAGCTCCCGCCGCACAGTCATTACGGAGCACGTCAGGGTCTGAAGATGTGAACATCGAGCCACTACTATCTGGCAAGTTATTACCACAGTAATAGAAGTACCCCGTACGAATATCGCGCACCATGGCATCAACAGCAAATGAAACGTTATTGATACTCTGCTGCGTATTCTGTGACTTGCTATTCGCATCGATAAGCACCAACAATGAACCGACTGCCATAGTCACCACGATAGCAAAGATAGACAACGCCACCAAAACCTCAATCAGCGAAAAACCATGTGTACGCTGCTCCATCATGTATGTTGAGTTTGTAATCATAAATGGTTATTGAACTGAAATGAGACCACTGCCACTTACGGTAATCGTGCGAGAAACAAACGAATCTTCTATAGCGGCGATAGAAATCCCCGCTGAAGCTACGTTACCGCAACCTGGAACGCGCATATTGGCATCAAAGTCCGGCCGCTCAAAAACAATTGTCAGCGTACTCACTGTAGAAGCACTCCCACAACTGGTGGTCAAACCGGTGATTTCAAACCGTGGGTCAATTGTGTAGCTCTCACCAACCTGCTCGCCTGATTCAAAAACGTAATCTCCATCATCCTGAAACAGAATGTATGAGTTACTATTCTCGGTGAACACAATACCGAACGGTGAATTAAAATCGCCAGTTTGACTTGTGACACTTACTCCATAGAGTTGCGTTTGACGAATATCAAGCGCGAGCTCATACGCTTGCGACTTTAGAAGTACTGAGTTATTAAATGAACCATAGCGTGCAAGTGATATGCCGGTTACCAAGATAACGATTGCCATGGTTACCATGAGCTCAATCAAGGAAAAACCACCATGACGGCGCTTTGCTTTTACAATTGAGTCAATAAGGCGCATAAATTTAGAGGTACAGTGAACCAAAAAACGTAAGGACGTTGAGCTTAAGAAGCGCGACTGCTAAAAATGCCAGTATCAGAAAAGGTGCAAACGGCACTTCACTCTTCATTGTAATGGTAAGCCCATACTTTGATAAGCGATATTGTCCCCTTTTCAGTAAACGTTGTAGTAGGAGTATGACAATCGATAGCCCCGCGCCAATCCAAAATGAAAGCACCACAAATGAAAAAGTTTCCCAAGGACCCAGCAAGAAAGCCAGTGGTGCCGCCAACTTTGCATCGCCAAGTCCAATCCAGCGCCCTTTTGAAACAAGCCATAACCCACCATAGAAAGCGAACGCACCGATGGCAGCAGCTACATGACCTATGAAAAGTACCGGTAGCCACTGCCACGACAGTGCAGCCATGAACATCAATAATGTGAGCACAGCAACGCTAACAACAAGTTCATTTGGAATAATGAGGTGGTACAGATCATATACCACGATTACTACCAGGACTGCCAACAACGACCACCACAGAAGCATCATGTATGAGAGTGGCACGAGTATATACGCCAACAGAAAAAGACTTGCCGTCAGCACTTCAACCAAGACGTAACGAAATGGAATGTACGAGCCACAGGTGCGACACCGCCCGCGCAATGCAAGGTATGAAAAAACAGGCAGTAATTCATACCACGCTAGGGGCCGGGCGCACGAAAGGCAATGTGATGAACCAGTAAGTGAACGTCCCGTGTGAAAACGGTAAATATAAACGTTGAGAAAACTGCCAATAACTAATCCAAACAAGACAACGAGTGTATATTGGTACCATAGCGGCAGCAGTGCAATAAGTTCCATGTAGGCTAATTGTACACGACATACGCGGCGCCATTGGCGCTGCGGTGGTGATAGGCGACTGCGTATTACCTTGCTTACTCAACGTACATAAACACAAAAAGCCCCGAAGGGCTTTTTTGCTTTGCTCCAAACTACATCAAGTCGTTAGCAACCGCCACCTGAAGCTGCTGCTGCAGTGGTTGAAGCTGAACCTGTTGCGTCAACACAGTAGTAATCAGTACTGTTACTGAGCTGACCAGAAACTGCGTAGGTTGTTGAGTCAGTTGCAGCGTCGGTGTTACATGTCCAACTTCCGGTTCCTCCAGCATTGTTTACTGCGGCTTGCGCGTCACCAAGTGAAGCACAGAAACCGTCATAGTTTGCGTTGTCGTCGTAGTAAATTGCCGCTTCAGCACGGACGTTGTTGATGCTTGACTTGATCGCCGCATCAGCTCCCTTGTCGCGTGCTGTGTTAAGTGACGCAAGTACCACCGATGCCAAGATACCGATGATAGCGATCACCACGAGAAGCTCGATGAGGGTGAAACCGCGTTTAAAATTAACTGTCATAGTTATTGATTTAGTAAATAAATACAAAGGACACATTTAGCCATCAGCTGAGTGGCTCAAGGCGCCAATTGACCACAATTTTGTGGATACTTCTATTATACGTTTATGTACCACAAATAGTGCTTGGTCTGTGGACAAACAAAAAAAACTCCCAGGACGGGAGTTTTTGTTTGATATGGCAACTAGTTAAGGGCAGACAGTTACTGCTGTATCTGAGTAGGCAGCAGTTATTGTGTTAGCTGCACCAGTACTATCGACGCAGTAATATTGACCAGTGTTTGAAACAAGTCGCGCTTTCATAGCCCATGCCCCTGCCGCTCCTGCCGTACTCGCGCAAGCAACATAGGAATCACCGCCAGCAATATCTGAAGCCGAATCATGCATTGGCAAAATTCCCGTTGCACTTGTACAAACGTTGGCATAGGAATTGTTGTTTGTGTCATAGTACAACTCAGCCTGAGCACGTGCGTTGTTAATCGAAGACTTCAATGCCGCATCTGATCCTTTTCCACGTGCTGTGTTAAGTGACGCAAGTACCACCGATGCCAAGATACCGATGATAGCGATCACCACGAGAAGCTCGATGAGGGTGAAACCGCGTTTAAATTGTACGTTCATAATATGTATATAGTTATTACTACTGTTATATCCTTCAATCACTAGCTAGATGATTCAAAGCCCATCAATCACACGATGGCATACACTCATTATACGACAGTACGTGATTTGTGGCACAGCTCGTGTGGACAGCAAGCGCGGACACAAAGTGTCCGCGCTCGCTTACCTTCCCTTTATGTATCTCAACTAGTACACAACACCTCACTAGATTGAACTCGTCAGGTTGTAGATTGGCATCAAGACTGATGCGAGCAAGATACCTACACCAAGACCAAGTGCGACAATCATAATTGGCTCAATGAGACCAATCAGTGTATCAACTGCGTTATCAACTTCACGACGATAGAAAACAGAAAGTGTCGTCAAAATCGCACCAAGATTACCCGTCTCCTCACCCACTTTTGCCATCTGTGCTAGTACGCCAGGAATTTCAGGATACTCACCGATGGTGTCAGCAAACGAGCGACCTCCTTTCACTTCAGCCAGTGTGTACTCCAATATTTCTTTGTAAACCGCATTATCAACCACATCAGCAGTTACCTCAATTGCCTGAACCATCGAGATACCGCTCGTGAGCATGGTTGAGAGGTTATCACACAATCGTGTCAGGTAAAGCTTGCGATAGAGGTCACCGAGGTACGGGATAGAAATTTTAAGCTCATCCAGTGCACGTTGCCCAACTGCTGTTTGCTTGAAGCGGTACAAAAACACGCCACCAACCCCCATCAAGACCAGCATGATTCCGATATAGTCAGAAACAAACGATGACAGGCCAATGACGATTTTTGTATAAATTGGTAATTCCTGTCCTGAGTCAGTCAAAATCTGCGCAATGCGCGGAATCACCAACGTGAGCATGAGCCCCATCACCAAGAAGAACGTACCGATAACGAAGGCTGGATACATCATCGCGTTACGCGCCTTGGTCATCACTTGATACTGTCGGTCAAGGTAGTCAGCCAAATACATGAATGACTTATCAAGCGAACCGGTCTCCTCACCCGAACGAACCATGTTCACATAGAATGACGAAAATACGTCAGGATGCCCACCGAGCGCACGGGAGATAGAACTACCTGCCTGGAGTTCATCTGCTACTTTATTGAGAATTACCTGTAGCTGGCGATTTTCTGCCTCTGAAGCCAACAGACGAAATACGCGAAGCGCTGAAACTTGCGCCTCAAAGAGGGTTGCTATCTGACGTGAAAGAATAACCACTTCCTTATTCGTTATACGTCCAAACCAATCGAACTCAAACTCAAGAACCGACGTCTTTTTATCGACAGGGTCGATCGAAATAACGGTATAGCCTTGCTTCTGAACCGTGAGAATTGCTGCATCAATATTGGCAGCCTCCACCGTTCCTTCTCGCGGTGCGTTCCGTTGGTCGATTGCTTTATAAAAGAACATCATAGGCTACATAAGGCGCTCAAGCCCTTTTGGATTAATTGAGTAAGCAAACGCATTCTCAACAGTAATCTCACCACGCTTCACGAGCTCAGCGAGACTACGGTTCATATCGATCATACCGTGCTCAAGCCCGGTCTCAATCAACGTTTGAATTTCATGTGTACGACGCTCACGAATTAAGTTCGCTACCGCGTTGTTGTTAATGAGAAGTTCATAGGCTGGCACTAACCCACCCGAAATCTTTGGAATCAAGCGCTGTGAAAAGATACCCGCGAGTGATGATGAAAGCTGCACACGAATCTGATCTTGCTGACCAGCCGGGAACGAGTCAATGATACGATCGATTGTCTGAGCTGCATTATTGGTATGGAGTGTCGAGAGCACGAGGTGACCTGTTTCAGCTGCCGTTACCGCTGTTGAAATGGTGGCTGCATTACGCATTTCCCCCACCAAGATAACGTCAACGTCTTGGCGAAATGCAGAGTTGAGTGCGCGCTCAAAGCTAATTGAGTCGACACCTATTTCGCGCTGATCGATGAGTGATTTCTTTGGTTCGTAAATGTATTCAATTGGATCTTCAATGGTCACAATGTGTTCAGCACGGTTTTGATTGATGTACTCAACAATTCCAGCCAAGGTGGTTGACTTCCCTTGTCCTACCGGCCCTACACAGAGGAAGAATCCCTGGGTGCGTTGCGCAAAACTTTCAAGGATTGGTGGTAAGCCGAGGTCTTGGAACGTACGGATTTGGTTTGGAATCAAGCGAAGTGCAATAGCCATTGAGCCATTTTGATAAAATGCGTTTCCACGAAACCGAACACCGTCGGCATGCCCGTACGAGAAGTCCATTTCAAACTCAGTCAAAAACTCTTCGTAACGAACCTTAGTCATCAACACACGCGCAAAACCTTCAACGTCTTGGTCTGTCAAAATTGGCAACCGAACGAGCGGGATGAGTGACCCCGTGACACGGATAATCGGATGTGAACCGACTGAGAAGTGCAGGTCGGAACCATTTTCAGATATCACAATATCCATCAAATCACGAAGCTCTTTTTTGTAGTCGACAGTTGCCATAAAATTATAGGTGGTTATTGTTGCTGCTAGGCTGCGATACTATGCACTTTGGTTACGACTTCGCTCGGAATTAACTCTGCTTTAACAATATATCCATCAGCACCAAGTTCTTTTGCGGCTTCAAGGTCAGTCGACTCACTCTGGTTTGATAAAATAATGCATTTCGCTCCATTACGGAGTTTCTCTTCGTTAATTTTTTGCAACAGCTCAAGTCCGGTCATGCTCGGCATCACCATATCCATGAGTACAACATCGAACTTATTTTCACGTAACAAAACAAGTGCATGTGAACCATCTTCAGCCGCGAGCACAGTATCACCGGTTTGGGTAAATTTGGTCGCGTACATATCGCGCAAAAAAGCGTCATCATCAACTAGAAGTATCTTCATAACTGTATTATACGGCACCGAAGTCGTTCACCTTTTGGTTATCGACAGGTTGCACAGTTTCCATTCCCTCCTCTACTGAGACAGCGGTGGTATCAGCCTGGGCGGTGGTTGCTTCTGCCATCATAAGATCATCGCTCGCACTAGTCCCAAAAGCTGTCACTTCGTCAAACGGAATAATGTGATTCAGTGCCTTATTAATGGCATCTTCTTTCATACTCATAAATCCATGGCTTCGGGCTATGTTGTACATCTGCTCTTCAGAACCGCCTTTAAGAATAAGTTCTTGTATAGCTTCATTAATCTCGAGGACTTCCATAACAGCCACACGGCCCTTAGTACCTGATGTACAGCCTGGTGATGGTGCCGGCTGCATAACTGTCTGGCTTTTTGCAATGCGATCATGATAGCGCGGTGGCAATGTTGAAAACTCGTTATCAATCATCATCTTTACGGCACCAGAAACCTCAAGCGGTTGACCAGTTCCCGGACAAAGACGACGAGCCAATCGCTGCGCCATAGCGAGCTTCAGCGTTGGAGCAATAAGGTACGGGTCGACACCCATATCAATAAGTCGAGGGATAACACCAATGGCATTGTTGGTGTGAATGGTAGAGAGCACTAAGTGACCGGTGAGCGCCGCTTGGATAGCGAGCTGGGCCGTTTCCTTGTCACGGATCTCCCCCACCATAATAATGTCAGGGTCTTGACGAAGTGCGCTCCGAAGACCCGCAGCAAATGTGTAGCCAATTTCTGGACGTACCTGCGACTGACTCACGTGCTCGATATCGTACTCAACTGGGTCTTCCAGTGAGAGCACATTTTTAGTGAGCCGGTCAATTTCTGCGAGCATGCCATAGAGTGTCGTTGACTTACCTGAACCCGTCGGTCCTGAAATCAAAATAATACCGTACGGCTCTTTCACAACACGTCTAATGACGTCTAAGTGGTACGGAGAGATACCCGTTTCTTCAAGCGTACGCACTCCTTTCTCTGTATCGAGAATACGCATTACCGCTTTCTCACCATGATTGGTTGGCAGGATTGAAACACGAAAATCGATGCGACGACCGTCAAAGGTGGCTGAAAAGCGTCCATCTTGAGGCTTTCGCTTCTCATCAAGTCGCATTGACGACAAAATTTTAATGCGAGCTACGACGGCTGACTGAACATTCTTCGGCAACTCAAGACTCTTTTGCAATAGCCCATCAACACGAAAACGAACAACCACCTTCGTACCGGTTGGTTCGACATGGATATCAGATGCTTTACCATCAACAGCGTAGCGCAAAATTGTTGCAACAATCTTAGTTACCGGAGCATCTTCTTTAAGGTGTTCTGCTTGCTCCTTTGAAGTTTGTTTTGACTCTTCTTTACGATCTGCAACTTCTTGATCAAGCTCACTTTCGAGTGAACCCAGTGCCGCACCAACTTCCCCACTCAACGATCCATAGATAGCCAAGAGCCGCTCAATATCGTGATCGAGCATATACACAAACTTGTGCGGCAAGTTATGCTTCGTACTGATGAAGTTAAGAGCTTGATGGAGCTCTAAATTCTCAGGATTGCTGGTTGCGACAAGAAGAAGTCCATCCTGCACTGCTAACGGGACAGCACGATAGTATTTCGCAGATTCCTCAGGCAAGTAGGCGAGAATGTTCTCAGGAATTGTAAAGTTATCACTCAGTGTCTGCGCTGGCACACCAAAAAAATCAGCCAGTGTTTGCCGTACGGTGTCGGGAGCGACACCAGCACTCAGCAGAGCCGCTTCAAACGACTGCCCTGAGGCAACAGCATTTGTAACAGCTGTAACCTGATCAGCAGTAATAAGACCGCTGGTCGTCAATCGCTGAAGCCAGTCCATTATTAGTTACCCGAAAACGGATTGGAACGTCCAACCGATTGCGGATTAATTGGCTCTGTAAAATCGACCAAACTGGTAAAGCGGCTATTTGAGAAAAGAGTACCTTCTAGTGACACTGTCTTGATCTCGTTCAAGTTTCGAAGAATTACCGCAGATTCAAAAGCAATCTGATCGCGTTCTACCCCCACCTCAAGCGCTGCACTGCTACTTTGAATGTATAAGTAATAGCCGAGTGCAGTAATGAGCACAATTCCGAGAATCATCAATAAATTTTGGATGCGTGATGACATATAATACGTATTACTATTCTACTGAGTCTCGCTCATACCCTCTACTGCAGCTGGTACTTCTTGTGGTGCGTATGCATATGCGCGTAGGACCATGCTATACGTTCCACCTGCAACAGCATCTGACACCGTTGCGGCCGCATCATCAGTTACTGCACCAAACTTGAACTCAACGACTTCGAGCAAATACTTGTTCTGTTCAAGATCGCGTAGCATTTGCTTTGTGTTTTCATATGAAGCTGAGAGCGATACTTCAAAATCACGACTTGCAATTTTAGGTAGCTCAATGATTTCACCTTCAAAATTCAACTCACCTGAAGAAGCTGCATCGTCAGCTTTGGTGGCAGCCATACCGATGATTCGTACATTGTTTTTCCGTGCGATGGTTTCAATATCTGACAAAACCGTAAGCTCATCCACCTCATCCGGCAAGTAGGTTTCTAGCGCCTCAATATCCGACGTTCGGAATGAATTCATCCGTGATACAAGATCACTGAGCTTTGCATTAAATTCACTCGCTTTATTAACCGCATCAGTGTAGGCAAAGGTTTCATCCTGCACTGTTTTGATTTTACCAATTACCGGCTGCGTATAGGTAAAGAAAATAGCGAATGAAACGATGAGGAGTGCAAATTGTGCAATTGAACTGTAATTCATATAAATCTCATTTTATAGTGCCTCTTCGTCAGAAACATCGATTGCAGGGGTCACCTCATCAGCTGGTACTGAGCCTGGTAATACAGAAGTAGCCTCAAGTGGTAAAACTTGTTCAGCAGTCGGTTGCGCTGTGGCAGGAGCAGGCGTGATTGCACCTGGTTCGAGGGTCTTTGAAATGTTAAACGAAACAACTGACGATGTGACCGGAGCACCATCTACCGCAGACTCACTGACACCGTATTGAACATTGTTCAGCTTTGCACCAGCAAGAACTGTGTTGGCAGCCAAAACTTCACGCTGGTAGCGTGCACTGTTGAAATCATCGGTCTTAGCAACAAGTGAAAACGAGAGATTTGCACTTTCACTCTTTTCATATTTAAGGCCAGTCATCGAGACTGATGCTACAGTCACAGCCTCAACTGCTTCAAGTGCTCGCACGAGTGACACTTGCCCCTCAAGCAAGGCTTCGGCTTCTTCCATACGCTCGCTCAATTGCATAACTGTTGCAACGTCGCTGTCGTTAAACTTATTACGTTCTTCAGTTAGCGTGCGCTGTGCTTCGGCAAGCTTATTTTGCGCTGTAAAGTGAATAAACCAGAATCCAGCAGCTGCGAGGAGTGAACAAATAAAAACGATGTAGATGAGATACGTAAATACGTACACCTTACGCACACGCCGCTTACTAACAGCACCACGCACTGGTGCTTTCGGAATGAACGATGAGCCTTGAGAACTATCCATATATGAAAGTATATCCTGTTGCAAAAATATCTGTGTGCTCCTGCTGTGGACAGTAGTATCTAACTTGCATACGGACGCAACGCTGCACCGAGCGCAACAGTAAAAGTCGGCGCGATTTCAACCAACGTATCCTCCATGAATGCAGGGAACGCAATTTTCGTAAATGCGTTTGCTCGAGTAACCGGTCTGTCGAGATGGTATCCCACGATGTTCGGCATGTCAGGAAATGCCGCTACCCCTCCGGTAAGTACAACGCGTCCAACAGGAGCTCCGAGCCGTGCTTCGTACTGCATTAAGACACGACGAAATTCTTGCAAGGCGCGCTCATACACGCCTTGCACTGATTGATTAATCACCGTAGCTGCCGCATCACCCACGACGTAGTTTCGTTTTATGTTCTCTGCATCTTCCGGTGAAACTGACATAGCTTGGGCAATACGATCCGTTACCTGTGCCCCACCAGCAAACACGCGGTGAATTTTTCGTACCATACCTTCGTGTGCAATGTAAATTTTGCTCGTCTGTGCACCGAGGTCGATAACTGCCAGTGACGTGTCGTCTGCTTTTGTAAGCGCACGGAGCACACTAAATATCTCCACCTCAGTTGGTTGTGACGCTAGCTTTACCGACGACATCAGTGAATTCATATCGGCGTACGACTCATTTTGTACTGCTGCCACCATTACCTCACGAACATCGGTAGACTCAGTGTCATTGAGTGGTGGTAGTTCCGTCCAATCGAGCGATACCTCTGCCAATGGAACAGGTACATACTTGCGCGCTTCAACCTTTACCCGCGGACCCAAATCTTCATCAGCTTTGGCAGGGATACCAAAGACGGTTACGAAACTTGATGAAAGTGGCAACGCTAAAACACCAGCTTCTCCCGACACGCCAGCTTCACGCATTACGTCAACGAGTGCTTCGGTGCGCTGCTGGAGGTTGAGCTGCACCACACTCCCGAGCGGCTTCTGTCCATATGGACCCAACTGAAGCTCGCCGTAGGTTTTAAGTGCAAGTACTGTATCGCGCTGCTCCAACTCCACCACCTTCACTGAAGAGGCGCCAAAATCTATACCGACAACGTGACGCGGTACCATTACATTCGGCGGGGTAATTTTTTTAAAAACTTTTTCAAGACCAAAGACCATATGAATGTTCTTATTGTAGCACTCAGCGTACCGTATACTGGAGTATATGTGGCTGACTTATAAACAGGTCATACGTCTTCTCTTTCCACCTTCACCTGACGAGGCCCTCCTTGAAAAGGCGCCGGCTGAGCATTTCAAAATACTCCACGCACACAATCACCACGGTGTTGCCACATTACTCTCCTACCGCGACCCCTATGTTCGTGCAGCCATTCACCTCGCAAAGTTCCATCACCACGCTGACGCACGCCAACTCCTCGGCGCAGCACTTGCCACACATTGCAACAATCACCCCGTAGATTGCATCATTCCTGTCCCGCTCTCAGGCAAACGGTATCGTGAACGTGGCTATAACCAAGTAGTTGAAATTATTAGCGCCGCGCAAAAAATAAATCCTTCAATCTCCTTTAATGAGAAGCTCTTAGTACGAACTAAACATACACGCCCGCAAACTGAGCTCACTCGTGACGAGCGATTAACTAATGTCACTACTGCATTTTCGCTACGAACACAACACATTCCAGCTGACATACGCAACCTCAATATCGTACTCCTCGACGATGTAGTCACCACCGGTAGTACCATCAAAGCGGCGCGAGCGGTACTCGCCCCGCTTCACCCAAAATCGATTACGTGTGTGGCTTTGGCGGGATAATTTCTATGGAAGAAGAGCACCTGCCCGTATCAATATACGATTCCAAACTGGAACCGTTTAGTATTGAAATCTGCTTGACCGATTCAATAATATTCCAAATACAATTTGATAGTCTCTCGGGCGCTACGCTTGTTTAATTAGACCATTTGCATACACAGTTTCCATTCTTAGAATGTCCTGTTTGGTTCTCTTATACATAAGCAAAATAAACACAATAGAAAGTACAGCTACGGCTATCCCCGAATACAAACTACTTAACACGACAGTGATAGTTGCCGCGGTGGTCATATAAGAAAATAAGACGTATTCTTTAATCATCGGAGTATATTGATCAGACTTAGTTCTAGACAACAATCTTAGCTCATGTACATCAACTTTCTGTGGAATCTTTCTTTTTTCTTGAATTTCTGGCAATACACGCTCAGCTTCTTTTGTTAACCTAGAACCAAAGTAACTAACCAAATAGTGTCCTTTTAGTTTTTCGAAAGTTTTAAGAATAAGCACAAGCAAGAGGACTGCTGCTGCTTTTGATCCTATTTCATCATTCAAAAGTGTTTCGTTTTGAATGATGTAAGACAGTGTAAATAATAAATGAAGAATGACTATAGTAGCCAAAAGCTTTTCTGAGAATTTGAAATTTGTTAAATTTACTTCAATTTCAGCAACGATTTTTACCAAAACCACTCCCATGTAGGCAATTGAATAAAATACAAATATTTCTGACAAAGTAAGCGATTCTATAAAGAAATAAATTTCGCTTAAATTATTTTCAAGCATATTTAGACAATCTCATGCTAGCACGTTGCTGTGTGGAGTGCGAGATTCGGTCACGAGTCACTAACTATAATTGTTCGCTTCGCTCCAATTCTAGTAAGTGCTCGCGACCCCGACTCGGCGGCCCAGAGGGTCCCCGCCTCCGTCTTTCGAATCTCGCACGCTCGCGCAAAATGCAACAAAACCAAAGCATACGCTTTGGTTTTGGCATTTGCGGAGAGTGCGAGATTCGAACTCGCGAGGGTTTTAACGCCCTGCCTCGTTAGCAGTGAGGTGCCTTCGGCCAGCTCAGCCAACTCTCCATGGTTATATTGTAACGTATCCTTTGCAACTTCCTCGGCAGGGCTAATCCCCTCCTTACAGGAGCAGTACACCTTGTCAGCATTTCTTTTCGTTACCTCAAGAAATACTAGGCAAGGTCTTGCGAAGTGCTCCCAGCACTTCTCACCTCGTTAGCAGTGAGGTGCCTGGAGCCAGCGGAGCCAACTCTCCGTACCTATATAAGGTGCGGGTAACAATACCAGAAAGTAGACAGATATTCAAAACCGCACAAAACCTGTAGTATAGTGCACTTACATCTACATAGTATTATGAACAACTCTTCCCTCTTCTACCGCCTCCTCGCGAACAATCTCATTGCGCTCACGACCACCAACTTTGTATGGTTTGCACTTACCTTCTGGGCGATTGTAGAAACTCGTTCCGTTATTGTAGCAGCGTTTATTGCTGGCGTGTTCGCGGTTACTAATATGCTCGGCGCGATTTTCTTCGGCGCGTTTGTTGACCATCACCGAAAGAAAACCGCCATGGCTGTGAGTAGCACTGTCTCGCTCATTGCATTCAGTCTAGGTGCATTGTTCTACGTGCTCGCCCCGGTCGGCTCTTTTGATGCGGCTCATGATCCTTTTCTCTGGGTACTCGTTGCCATTCTTATGATTGGCACCGTTGCCGGCAACATGCGTGGCATCGCACTTTCTACCAGCGTCACGATTCTCTTCACTGAAAATCGTGACAAAGCTAATGGTCTCGTCGGCGCTTCACAAGGGTTCACCTTTGCGATTACGTCGATACTGAGTGGCATCATCATTGGTTTTTTCAGCATGGGTGTAGCACTTTGTATCGCTATCGCTGCTACATTCGTAGCACTCATCCACCTCCTCACCATCACCTACCCTGAAACAGTCAAAACACATGACGAAGACGGCGCAAAGAAAAAGGTTGACCTTAAAGGGACGATTGCGCTCATCTGGGCAATCCCTGGTCTTGTAGCACTTATCGCCTTTACCGTCTTTAACAACTTTCTTGGTGGCGTCTTTATGGCACTCATGGATATTTATGGTCTTTCACTGGTTTCCGTCGCTACCTGGGGGACGCTCTGGGGCGTATTGTCGTTTGCGATGATCATCGGTAGTGGTATTGTCGCTCGCTATGGCACAGGCCGCTCACCGCTGCGCACGATTCTTATCGTGAACCTCATCTCGTGGAGCGCCTGCATGATTTTTCCCCTCCAGTCATCTATTTACTTCCTCGCATTTGGCATGTTCGTTTGGCTCTTCACCTTCCCCTTTGCTGAAGCAGCCGAGCAAACGGTGTTACAGGAAATCGTCCCACTCGAACGACAGGGCCGCGTGATTGGATTTGGCCAAAGTCTTGAAGCCGCTGTTACCCCAATTACCACCTTCTTTATTGGTCCGATTGCGCAGCTTATGTATATTCCCTTTATGACTACCGGAGCAGGCGTAACACTCATTGGCGACTGGTTTGGCACCGGCGAAGCGCGCGGTATTGCATTAGTGTTTATTACTGCCGGTTTTATTGGTCTTATCGCTACCCTTATCGCCTGGCACTCACGCCCATTTCGCTATCTCGCCGCACATCATAAGGAAGTGCGACAGGAGCTACGTACATAACAAAAGCGGCTACACCCTTCGGGTGCAGCCACTTTTCTCCTCAACACTCACTATTTAATCACACTCGCCACCGCCTTCACGAGGCCCGGTGTCATCACCGGCGGAATCACCATATCGGCGGTTGGCTTCTTCACGAGGCTCGCAATCTTCTTAGCAGCAGCAATCTTCATCTCATCGGTAATTGCGGTCACCCCACGGTCGAGTGCACCACGGAACACCCCTGGAAAAGCAAGCGAATTATTTACCTGATTGGCGTAATCTGAACGACCAGTCGCTACCACCAAGGCTCCAGCGCGCTTGGCGTCTTCTGGCATAATCTCCGGAATTGGGTTTGCGAGTGCAAACACAATGGCTTTTTCAGCCATATGCTCAATGTGCGCTGGCGCAATAGTGCCCGGCCCCGAAAGCCCAATGAGTACATCGGCGCCTTCAACCACTGAGAGCACGTCACCGGTCTTGTGTTCTTTGTTCGTTGTTTGTGCCAACTCCTTCTTGTAGCCAGTGAGGTGTGGACGCCCCGCATAAATTGCGCCTTTACTATCAGTCACGGTGATGTGTTCGATACCCGCTTTCTGGAGGAGGAGCGTTACCGCGCGGCCGGCTGCACCAGCACCAACCACCACCACCTTGAGTGATTCAAACTTCTTTCCTACTACTTTCGAGGCATTGATAAGACCAGCCAAAACTACAATAGCCGTACCATGCTGATCATCGTGCATCACCGGAATATCGAGCGTTGCCTTCAATCGCTCTTCCACTTCAAAACAAATTGGTGCAGCAATATCTTCGAGGTTAATACCACCGAAGGTAGGCGCAATTGCCTTAACCGCAGCCACAATCTCATCGGCAGTGTGTACATCAAGCACAATCGGAAACGCGTCAACGTCAGCCATCTCTTTAAAAATTGCACATTTTCCTTCCATGACAGGGAGTGCTGGAATAGGACCCAAGTTACCCAAGCCCAAAACAGCAGAGCCGTCGGAAATCACTGCCACCGTATTCTTTTTTATTGTGTACGCACGAGCGTCTTTAGGATTTTTAGCGAGGTGTGAGGAAACCGCTCCAACCCCTGGAGAATACATCGTACTCCAGTCGTCTTTGGTCTTGAGTTTACCTTTACTCACTACTTCAAGTTTGCCGTGTAGTTTCTTGTGAAGCGCGAGTGCGAGCTTGTTATAGTCTTTTTTCTTTGGTGCTGCCATGCGGAAAATATTTATAGGTAGTAACCGTAAAAGTATAACACCTCATTTTTATATATAAAAAAACAAAAGACTCTCGGACTTTTGTTCATCAAATGATGAAGGAAAAGTAAGAGAGTCTGAAAAAGATTGCTTGGGTTTTCAAAATGAAGGTGAAGCATACACCAGAAGAACAAAGTCTTGGAACATCGACGCTAGTCGAGCCAAATTGCGGGTCTCTGCCCTGTTTCGATCGAAGGTTGGTCATGCGACCATCCCTTTTACCAAAGGAAGAGCAGAAATCAAGTTAAAGAACAGGACTGCTACCAACTACTGTACGCTTATCAGTGAGATTGTCAAGGGTTTCGGTAGCCGGCCGCCAAGGGAGCATTGCTTACTTGACGGCCGGCTTGGTCATGCTTCATCCGAAGCTTCATCGGCCTCTTCAGCCGCTTCAGGGACAGCCCGTTGCACAGCCACCTTTTCGCGAACGCTCGGGCCCGTTGCCATGAAGGCAAAGGGATCCCACAAGCTCGAGAGCGGTGGTGGAGCGTCGTGCGGCGCGTCAGCGGCACGACTTGCCTGCCACTCCCGGATCGCATTGATATCAAGTTCACGTTTCGACATGCCTCACTCCCTTTTTGCGAACGCACTACTTTAGCGCAAAACCAACGCCGTGCCTAGATAGCTACATATAGTGAAACCCCGTCGGTGGTAACAAGCGATAGTTTACTTGTCACTCCGTACGGGGCTGTCGTGGGGCGGCTATCGCCGCCCCACCTTTGGGAATCACTTCCCTTTCTTGCCGCCACCCTTCTGCTGTTTGCCGCCTCCGCCGCTCGAAGTACCCTTCATGCCCTGGGACACCTTGTTCAGCTCATCACGGCGGGCCTGACGGCGGGCTGCGATAACAGCGCGCTTGTTTGCCGCTTCGGGGTCAGTGACCCGCGGCTTCATGGGCACCACCGTTTCCCCATTCGCCGGCGCCGAGAAGGCGTGAGCGAGCAGCGGGTCGCGCTGATGGAGAACCGCCACCAACTTGCGATGGATCAGCCCCAGGAGAGACTGTTCCAGGTTGAAGAAGAACTGCGCCAAGTCCTTGCGAATCACCTCATCCTTCGCGGCCAGGTGGAACAGATCCACCATGCCTCCAAGGATGAAGCGGAGCTGCCCTTCCCGACGTTCCGGGTCCGGCCACTGCTCCGGCGTCACCGTCGCAAGCCGCAGCCGCGCGTCGTCGATGCGAAGCGTGGCCATCATAGCCGGCGACAGTTCGACCTCGACGAGACCATCCTTGTCCTGTTCGTACTGACGGACGAAACCATCCTCGAAGAAGATGGTGAGCTGGTCGCCGACCGAAAGCTCGACGAGGGCTTCGCCATCAAAAGCCAAGACCGGCCGGCCGGTCGTGCGGATGCCCGACCAAACCCGGAGGACGTAGTCCTTGCTGCCGTCACCCTTCACGGTCTTGACCCTGATGCCGTTCGGCAGCGAGGCGTCGACCTTGATGAGCGAGGTCGAGATCTCTTCTTCCGTCGACCGCCGCAACGTCGAGAAAGGCTTCCGCCCTTCCAGCGCCACATCATGAACGACAGCGCGATAGATCATCGCCACCACCCCATTCTGCGGATGGTAGAAGGCACCAGAATTGCGATCGATCGCTATGAACCGCTGACCCATCCTGATGGACGGATCAAATCCGTCCTCAAGAGCAAGCGCCACACCCTCGGTCAGGCCGACATAGCCGGCGCCGAAGGCGTTTGCGGGCAAATGCAGGTCCAGCTTCTGCTGGGCAGCCAGGTCAAACTTGGTCATTGGATCACTCCTTGAATGTATCGAACAGCGACGCGTCATTGCGTCAGCCTGTTTATATATTAGCACACTTTTATGAAAAAGTCAATGTTCTGCACCCTGCTTTTTGGTTTATTTGTCCTGCCGCACACAGAAAAAGGCGAGCACTATGTGCTCGCCTGCTGTGCTTCCCTCCGGGCATTATACGACTCCAGTGAATCGTCTTTGAGTTCATAAAGATTCCCCAAGAACGTGGTGGCAAACGCTCCTGAACGAAGCGTAAAGTGATACCGCCAACCATCAGGCAGACGCTCAGCGCGAAGGTTTCGCGCCTCGGTCAGCAACGGACGCGGCAACGGATACGCCAATGGCAACATGTTAGACGCCAGGGCTTTTGGATTCCACCACTCGTTATAGAGGTCGGCGGTCTCCTCCGTCCAAAACGGCAAACATTCGGCAGTAAAACTTGGTCGCGTTTTTCCCGCAAGCAAGTTCCAGAGATGACTCTGCCACCGCTGGATTGCACCCTTGCAGAGCTGACGCATATCATCGTGATCGTATCCCATCACGTCTGTCTTCGAGACATGATACCCCAACCGCATCTTGGCAATAAAACGATCAAGGAATTTCTGTTCGCGTGTACCCTGAATCGCATCGTACGCATCCGCGTACTTACCCTCAAGCAACAATCGTCCCACTTCGATATTACTCCCAACGAAGCGCTGGTACCCGAAATAGTTCTTGAACTGAGGGTTGAACTGACCACCAACAATGCGTTCAGCATGATCGGTATATACCTTAATGGCAAACGTGTTGCCATTGTGTCTGCCGTAGCCCAGACGCCCCTTGGCGGGACCAAGTTGCCACAGCCAGATACGATCATGACTGAAGCTTGGGTGAAAATTTCCGGCAACCACAATCTCTTGCACCGTTTCAGCAAACGAGTCTTTGCGACCACACGAAGAAACCGCATCGTTTCGCACGCCGAGCTGGCGTGCTACTTCACGCAAGGCAGGATCATTCTCCATACCGCGCTTGGTGAGCGCGAACCGCGTGTAGGGTGACGTTGCACCATAGATAGCCGTTTCAAAGCGAAGCGGCAAACCCGACTCACGTACTTGAAAATCTGCTCGTTCTTTCTTGATGGTACCAACCGGCTTTTCAGAGCCCATCGGAGATTCCTTTCATCAATGCATGACAATGACCTAGCTGTGAATATTATGGCACTAAAAATTGCTTTGGTCAATGATTTATAGCGCGCAGGTATTAAAAAACAGCAAGGATAAACCTCGCTGTTACGACAACTTCTGCAGCTGCAAATGTTTCGGTACACGCATCATGCGTGCGAAGGCACCGGTGACAAACTCAAGCATTTCAGGCTCAAGCCGATCGCGCACGTTTGCCAAATCCTCCAACACCAATGGTGACAAGGCCTCTGCCCCA